>JAEEGL015435648.1_pt1 | contig 13997 bp, 16 predicted proteins | sample 9134231 | NCBI WGS metagenome assembly JAEEGL01 (sample SAMN16246548, study PRJNA631951) | gut metagenome | biome: gut microbiome; feature: rumen; material: fiber-attached | host: Bos | place: Iran: Karaj | collected 2018-10
TATATGCGGCGATTGGTGACAGCGGAAATATCATCTATATAAACAAAGAGAAAAAAGTATCTGTTGGAGTGACAGGTACGTTTAAGCCGAGGATATTTGATAGAGTGGATTTTATCGAGCAAAAGGTATTGCCTGCCATTGGCGTAGGTTGACGGTGGAGGAAAGTCGACAAGAGTCTATCTGTTCCAGGATACCGTATATAATAACATCGCTATTGGCCGCCCTGATGCAACACGGGATGAAGTTGAAGAAGCTGCAAAAAAGGCAAGATGCTATGACTTTATCATGAAATAAGTTTTTTCCAATAGACCAAAGCGAAAAGCTTTGGGAAGAAGCCACTGTAAAGCTTTCTGAGTTATTTCATTCATCAACACATATAAACAAATATTTGAAATAGGTATGCTCATCCTTATGATACAGGTTGATGAGGCTTATTATGTACAGATCAGAACAGGCTTTTAGCCTGTTCTTTTTTATGTACGCAAGCATTTTCTTGTAGGTTTTCTCGATTCCCTGAGAGCGGCTTTCATGCTGACAGCACAGCGCTTTTCTGGTGGGAAGGGTCATATAACCCGAGGAAGGATCTGCAGGCAGAAGAGAGAAGCTCACTACACTGTTATAGGTATAGTTCTTTTTAAGAAGATCCTCGTAGGAAATGGTAACTCCTGAAGGAAACGAGGAAAGAGAGCCGTCTGCGGTAGTTTTTGACAGGTGCACCGAGATGTCTTTTGCAATATTCGCAGTATGGTAGGCCTTCGCCTTATCACTGATGGGAGTCTTGATGATGCTAATGGACGGAATCTCCTGAACAAAGGGCGAACCCTGGGCGTGGCTGTCGAAAGTCTCCAGGATCCACATGCCCATGTGCAGGGCGCTGATCCTCTTGTTTATCAAAAAGAGCTCCCTCTGCATATCCAGTATCTTGGCATTAGTAAGGCGCTTTATTCCCTCTTTGGAAGAATTGTGAATAAGGTCGCTTATCTCTTTTATGGAGCAACCAGCCTGACGCATGGTAGTTATAAAGTAAAAAGAGCTTATCTGGGCGGCAGAGTAGTAGTGATACCCGTTTTCCGGATTCACCTTTGGAACGATTATCCCCGACTCATAGTAATGTCTTAAAGTATCCCTTGTTGTACCGCAGAGCTTGGCGAATTGCCCGACACTCAGGGTGTACTCTTCCTCGGAGTCTCTCATACTACTTCCAAATAATTTCATATTTCTCTCCCAAAAATAATTTTCAAATAGTTATTGACCTGGGGGTTACCCCCAAGACTATTGTAACAAAGAAATTTAAAACCACAAGCCAAAAGGAGGCAGAGAAAATGAAAGACGTTAAAGGAACAATCATCAGAATAATCGCAGAATACCTTGATAAGGACGAGAACGAGTTAAGCGGATCAAGCTCTTTTACAGAGATCGGTCTTGATTCACTGGATATTATGGAGCTTGTAATGCAGATGCAGGAAGAGCTTGATTGCAAGATCGAGCTTTCTCAGGAGATCACTACAATCGACAGTCTTGTAGCACTTATTGAACAGGAAGGCGCAAAAGAGGCCACAGCCTGAATAACATGGGGAACAAAATGGAAAACAACGAAATTTGTAAATTGCTTGGCATAAAATATCCGGTTTTTCAGGGTGGAATGGCGTGGATCGCTGATGCGGAGCTGGCTGCAGCTGTATCTAATGCAGGCGGTCTAGGGATCATCGCAGCCATGAACTCTAACGGAGAGCAGCTAAGAGAGCAGATCACCAGGGCAAAAGAGCTAACGGACAAGCCCTTTGGTGTAAACCTAATGCTCATGAGTCCATTCATCAACGAAGCTGTGGATGTTGTGTGTAAGGAGGGCGTAAAAGTCGTTACAACAGGAGCCGGAAACCCTGCAAAATACATGGAAAAGCTACTTGGCGCAGGCGTAAAGGTCATCTGCGTAGTTGCCAGCGTTGCCCTCGCTGTAATGGTTGAGAGAATGGGCGCAAGCGCAGTTGTTGCTGAAGGCTGCGAATCCGGCGGACACGTGGGCGATACCACAACCATGGCGCTGGTTCCACAGGTGGTAGATGCTGTAAATATCCCGGTCATAGCTGCCGGCGGCATCGCTGATGCCCGAGGAATGGCTGCAGCTTTCATGCTTGGAGCTAAGGGCGTTCAGATGGGAACCAGGTTCCTGACCGCAAAAGAGTGCAACGTCCACGCAAACTACAAGGAGAAGGTCTTAAAGGCCAAGGACCGCGACACTATTGTTACGGGAAAGAGCCTTGGACACCCTGTAAGAGCCCTCAAAAATCGCATGACAAGAGAATTTACGGAAAAAGAGAACACTCCCGGAACCACACCGGATGAACTGGAGAAAATGGGTGCAGGAGCACTGAGGCGCGCCGCCATCGAAGGCGATGTAAAGTACGGTTCATGCATGTGCGGACAGATTGCAGGTCTTGTGAATTCAGAGGACACCTGTCAGGAAATCGTAGAAGGGATCTGCAGCGGCGCCTATGCGCTTCTTGGGATCTGAGAGGAGACAAATATGGGAAAAACAGCATTTTTATTTGCAGGTCAGGGAAGCCAGTATCCTGGCATGGCTAAAGACCTCTACGATACAGTCCTTTCAGTAAAAGAGCTTTTTGACGAGGCAGAGAGCATCCGCCCCGGAACCCTTAAGCAGATGTTTGAGGGAAGTAGCGAAGACCTTAAGAAAACCATAAACACTCAGCCTTGTCTTTTCCTGGCGGATCTTGCGGGAGCTGTGGCACTAAAGAGCCTTGGAGTCAGCATCGACGCTGTTGCAGGCTTTTCCCTTGGGGAAGTGGCAGCGCTGTATTTTTCCGGAGCTCTGAGCTTTAGAGAGGCCTTTAATCTTGTGTGCCTTAGAGGAGAGCTGATGCAGAAAGTCGCTGATGAGAATGAGGGCAGCATGATCGCAGTCCTTAGGATGGACAAGGCTGAGCTTGAAGCTCTGGGAAAAGAAACTGAGACTTTCCCTGTAAATTACAACTGCCCAGGGCAGATCGTAGTTTCTGGAAAAGCTGAAAACATCAAAAAACTCTCAGAGATCCTTACAGAAAAAAAAGTCAGATTCATACCTCTGGAGGTGGGCGGCCCCTTCCACTCACCATATATGTCTAAGGCCTCAAACGCGCTTAAAGAGGCACTTTCAAGTCAGGACAAGTTCCACATTGAAAAGCCGTCGATAGCTCTTTTCTCCAATAAGACAGCAGAGCAGTACCCACAGGATAGAGACGGGATAATCGAGACCATCTCCATGCAGGTATCAAACAGCGTACAGTGGGAGGACACCCTGCGGAACATGGAAAAGATGGCAGTTACAACCTTCGTTGAATGCGGTCCTGGCAAGGCACTCTCAGGATTTGTAAAAAGAACTGTTCCTGGGGCAAAGATACTAAATGTCAGCGACCTTGAGTCGCTTAATAACGCTTCTAAGGAGTTAATGAACGCATGTTAAAGGGAAAGACAGCCGTTATAACTGGCGGAACAAGAGGAATTGGAAAAGCCATCGCAAAAAAGTTTGCGGAAAACGGCGCAAACATCGCTATTATCGCAACTTCAGACAATGACAGTGCAAGGCAGACAGTTAAGGCTCTCCAAAACCTGGGGGTTACCGCCATGCTTTACATCTGCAACATAAGAAATCCCGAAGAAGTGGATTCTGTAAAGGAAGAGATCCTGGCAGATTTTTCAAAGGTGGACATCCTTGTGAACAACGCAGGAGTCACAAGGGACAACCTTCTGCCTGGTCTTCGCATCATGGATATCGATGACGTCATAGACATAAACCTCAAGGGAACACTGTTCATGACAAGGGCATTTATCATGGATTTTGTCAAAAACAGAGGCGGAAACATCATCAACATAAGCTCCGTTGTGGGGCTGATGGGCAACAAAGGACAGGCCAACTACGCCGCATCAAAAGCGGGGATCGTGGGGCTTACCAAGTCCGTTGCCAAGGAATATGGAAGAAAGAACATCCGCTGCAATGCCATTGCTCCGGGTTACATAGAAACAGACATGACAGGAAAGCTTAGCGATACCCAGAAAAGAGATATCGCATCAAACATTCCTATCACCAAGCTTGGCAAGCCAGAGGACGTGGCAAATGCAGCACTTTTCCTTGCCAGCGAGCTTTCAGGCTATATCACGGGGGAGATTTTAAAAGTAGATGGAGGATTGTATGTATAGAGTAGTTGTCACCGGTATGGGAGTCATTTCCCCTGTCGGTAATGATCTTGGCAGCTTTTGGAGCAGCCTTAAAGATGGAAAATGCGGCATCGACAGGATAAAAAGATTTGATGCCTCAAACCTCAAGGTGTCCTTGGACGCAGAGGTTAAGGATTTTGAGCCAAAGAATTACTATGACACGGTTCAGGAAATAAGAAAGTCAGATCTTTTCATGCAGTATGCCATGGCTGCAGCCAAGGAAGCTGTTGAGGACAGCAAGATCCTTGAGTCAGACCTTGATAAGGAACGTTTTGGCGTCTACATCGGCTCTGGTATTGGCGGCATTGGCACGACTCTCAGGGAGACAAAAAAGCTGACGGAAAAGGGACCTGAGATGGTTTCCCCATTCTTCGTTCCAATGATGATCAGTAACATGGCTGCAGGATCAGTATCCATAAGGTTTGGCGCCAAAGGCCCCACACTTCCTGTAGTGACAGCCTGTGCTACTTCAACCCACACCTTAGGTGAAGCCTACAGGGCAATCAAGCACGGCTACGCAGATGCGATAATCGCCGGCGGTTCCGAGGCATCTATCAATGAGCTTGCCATGGCTGGCTTTATCAACTGTCAGGCCCTTAATCTCTCCGAAGATCCAAAGGAAGGAAGCCTTCCTTTCGACAAGAGAAGAGGCGGCTTTGTCATGGGAGAAGGTGCAGGAATCCTGGTCCTTGAAGAATACGAGCACGCAATTAAGCGCGGAGCAAGGATATACGCCGAGGTTGTGGGCTATGCCAACACCACAGATGCCTACCACATCACAGCTCCAGACCCTGAGGGATGCGGTGCCATAAGGGCCATCAGGGCAACTGCCGACGAAGCCGGAATATACGACGCTTCCGAGGTCTATGTAAATGCCCACGGAACCGGAACCCACTTAAATGACGCCATGGAGACCAAAGCCTTAAAGGCCGTCTTTGGCCAGAGAGCCTACGAGCTTCACATAAGCTCCACCAAGTCCATGACCGGACATATGATGGGCGCAACAGGCGCAGTTGAGGCCATTGCTTCCGTAAAGGCAGTTCAGGAAGGTTTCATCCCGCCCACCATCAACTACAGGGAAAAGGACGAGGAGTGCGACCTAAACTACACTCCAAACGAAGCTGTAAAAGCAAATGTGAAGTTCGCCATCAGCACATCTCTTGGCTTTGGCGGACATAACGCATGCATAGCATTTAAGAAATATGAGGCATAACTATGAATTCACTTAAAGAATATGGTGATCTTTTTTTGAAACTGAATCTGTCGGAGCTCTCCATCCAGGAAGGAGATTTTTCTCTTGTTCTTAAGAAGAGCGATTCTGACCAGGTCAAAAGAGCTGTCGCCCCCGCCCAGACCCATCCGGATCCGGAAGCAGAAGAAGCACCTGAAGTTCCAGAAACAACAGGAACTGCCGTAAAAGCTCCGCTTCTTGGCATCTTCGAGGAACTGACCGGAGATCGGATCCCCATAAAAGAGGGCGACCACGTCAAAAAAGGTGACGTTTTGTGCACCATCGAAGCCATGAAAATGCTCAACGAAGTTGTGGCAACAGCAGAGGGCACAGTGGTTAAGGTCTGCGCAAATCCTGGAGATCTGGTGGAATACAACCAGGAGCTTTTTATCATTGAATAAGAGGAATGACAGATGAACAGAGATGAGATAAAAACAATTCTTCCCCACAGGGAGCCAATGCTGCTTCTGGATGAAGCCCATCTTAACGAAGATGGAACAGCCACCGGCTACTACACGGTAAAGGGCGATGAGTTCTTTTTGCAGGGGCATTTTCCAGACAATAAGGTGGTTCCCGGGGTAATTCAGTGCGAGATCATGGCCCAGTCAGCCTGCATATTGTTCGCAGATAAGATGCAGGGAAAAGAGGTCCTTCCTCTGTACACAGGCCTGGACAAAGTGAGGTTCAGAGGAATGGTGCTTCCAGGGGACAAGATAAGGGTAGACACAAAAATCCTTAAAGAGAGCCATCCCATGTACCTTCTCCACGGAGAACTTACGGTGGAAGGCAAAAAATGTATGAGCGGCGATTTTTCTTTTGCCATCATGAACAACAAAGAGGAAAAGTGATATGTTTTCAAAGATTCTGATAGCAAACCGATCAGAGGTGGCAATAAGAATCATCAGAGCCTGCAAGGAAATGGGCATTGAGACTGTGGCTGTGTATTCAGAGGCTGATTTTGGCACTCTCCACGCTCAGATGGCGGACGAGAGCTACTGCATAGGCGGACCTCTTGTAAGAGACAGTTACCTTAACATGGACGCAATACTGACCGTGGCTAAAAAGGTGGGGGCTGAGGCCATTCATCCGGGATATGGCATGCTGTCAGAAAACCCGGAGTTTGCCAGAAAATGCGAAGAGAACGGCATTACTTTAATTGGCCCTTCCTGGCAGGTCATGGAGATGATGGGCCAGAAGGAGCTTGCAAGGCAGATCGCCGTTAAGGCCGGGGTCCCGGTAGCCATGGGAAGCGACATCCTTGAAAGTGCGGATGAGGCCCTTGAGGCAGCTGAGAAAATAGGATATCCAGTCATCCTGAAAGCCAGAGCTGGCGGCGGCGGAAAGGGCATAAGGATCGTGAGGAGCAATGAGGAGCTCATTCCATGCTTTGAGCAGGTGAAAAAGGAGGCCCTTAGCTCTTTTGCCGATGACAAAGTGTTTATGGAAAAGTACCTGGAGAAGGTCAAGCACGTGGAAGTCCAGATCCTTGCTGATAAAGACGGTAAGGTCATCGTGCTTGGGGACAGGGACTGCTCTGTCCAGCGAAAGAACCAGAAGCTCATCGAGGAGTGTCCGGCGCCGATCCTTGATAGCGAAGTTCGGGAAAAGATGTACGCGGCAGCCAGAAGCCTTGCTACAGAAGTTGGCTACACCACAGTAGGAACCGTGGAATTTCTGGTGAAGGGCCAGGAGTTCTTTTTCATGGAAATGAACACCAGGCTTCAGGTTGAGCACTCCGTCACTGAGATGGTATGCGGTATCGACATCGTTGAATGGCAGATAAGGACTGCAGCCGGGGTCAAGATTCCCTTTAAGCAGAAGGATATTACCTGCAAGGGCCACGCCATAGAATGCAGGATCTGTGCTGAGGATGAAAAGAGCTTTAAGCCCGCTGTAGGGAAGATCAGCCTTTTGCACATTCCTGGCGGCGTCGATGTGAGGTTTGATACGGCTCTGTACCAGAACCTGGAGGTTACGCCATTTTACGACTCCATGCTGGGAAAGCTTATTGTGTGCTCAGATACCAGGGACGGAGCCATAAGGAAGATGAAATGCGCCCTTTCAGAGTTTGTGCTGGTGGGCGTTGATAACAACAGGCATATGCATATGAAGTTCATGGAAAATGAGCTTTTTGTGGATGGCAACTACGATACAGGCATTTGCCGAAAGGTGCTGTAAATGGAATTTAGGAAGTTTTTTTTGAAGGCAAATAATGAACTGGAGGGCGGAAATATCCTCCCAAGGGCAAGGCGCGTTACCTGCAAGAAGTGCCAGAAACAGGTCCTAGTCTCGAAGATCAGGAAGAACTACTTTGTTTGTCCGGAGTGCGGTAACTATTTTTCTGTAAGATGCAGGCGAAGGGCACTGATGCTCTGTGACAGAAGGAGCTTTCGGGAGCTGTATGGCGAGCTGGAATCCAGAAACATCCTGGATTTTCCCGAGTATGATAACAAGCTAGCAGCAGCCATGGAAAAGAGCCGTGAGAAGGAAGGCGTGATCTGCGGAGAGGGGACAATTGGCGGAATCAGAACCTGTATTTTCGCCATGGATGCCAACTTCATGATGGGCTCCATGGGAGCTATAGTTGGCGAAAAGATAACACGGCTCTTTGAGTATGCCTGCGACTATTCTCTTCCTGTGGTTGGCGTTACCGTGTCAGGAGGGGCCAGGATGCAGGAGGGGATGATTTCCCTGATGCAGATGTCCAAGGTCTCAGCCGCAGTAAAGAGACACAGCGACAAAGGAAATCTGTATGTAGTTCTTTTGACTAATCCCACAACTGGCGGCGTTGACGCAAGTTTCGCCATGCTGGGAGACATAACCCTGGCTGAACCAGGGGCCAGAGTTGGCTTTGCGGGCCCAAGAGTAATTGAAAAGACCCTTAATCAGAGCCTGCCAAAGGGTTTCCAGAGGGCTGAGAGGGTCATGGAATGCGGCTTCATCGATCAGGTGGTGCCAAGAGATAAACAGAAGGAAGTTTTGGAGCGGATTCTGAAGATACACAGCATCTGCAAATGATTGGGATGAATATGGAAGATTACGAGATTGTACTGAGCGCCAGAGCCGATGGAAGGCTCACGGCCAAGGATTATATAAACGGACTTACAACTGATTTTATGGAGCTACATGGAGACAGGCTGTACGGTGATGACAGAGCAGTCATCGGTGGAATTGGCCTGATCCAGGATATCCCGGTTACCGTCATTGGGATCGAGAAGGGCAAGAACACTCAGGAGAGGATAGTGCACAACTTTGGAAGTGCCGGGCCAGAAGGGTACAGAAAAGCTCTTCGTCTCATGAAGCAGGCTGAGAAATTTAAAAGGCCGGTTCTGTGTCTTGTGGACACCGCCGGCGCTTTTTGCGGAATTGAAGCAGAGGAGCACGGTCAGGGAAGGGCCATTGCGGATAATCTCTATGAAATGTCCACCCTCAAAGTGCCCATTCTCTCTATCGTTATTGGCGAAGGCGGAAGCGGAGGGGCTCTGGCTCTTTCCCATGCAGACAGGATCTGGATGCTGGAGGATGCCTACTTTAGCGTTGTATCCCCTGAAAACTGCGCAAATATCCTGTGGAAGGACACAGGAAAGGCCGCAGATGCTGCAAGAGCGCTGTCACTTACAGCCCAGAAGCTCTTTAAGGCTGGTCTTATCGACAAGGTGGTAAAAAGCGGCGATATGAAGGACCTTGCAAGTGATGTGTATAAGGAGCTGCATAGACTTATGCAGAAGAGTACAGAAAATCTAATTGACGACAGATACAGAAAATTCAGAAAGGTCGGTTACTAAAATGGCTTTCTTATATGAGGAATTCTATAAAGAAATAATCGGTAAAAACGGCGAGATAGAACGCATAGATACGAGGCTTGCAGATAATTTCAACTTCGCCTATGACGTAATAGACCGCCTTGCCAAGGACAGGCCAGACAGCATTGCCCTTGTACACAGAAACGCTGAAGGAGTATCCAGAAAATACACCTTCTCCGATATGTCCAGGCTCTCCAACAAGGCAGCAAATATGCTAAAGGGCCTCGGAGTTCAGCATGGCGATGCGGTCATGCTTCTTTTAAAGAGACGCTTTGAGTTCTGGATCAGCATACTGGCCATTCATAAGCTGGGCGCAGTTGCTATCCCCACCTCACACATGGTCTCTGCTGAAGATATCACGGCGAGGGCAAAAAAGTCCGCGGCTAAAGCCATTATCTGCGTAAACGCCGACAACATATGTGAAAAGGTTCAGGAAGCCTGCGATGCCACGGGAATGCTTCAGATAACCGTAGGGGAAAAATATGGAATGAGCGTAAGCTTTAAAGAGATGCTGGATAGAAGCTCAGAGGTGCTCTACAGGGTTCCCACAAAGATAACAGATGATATGTTATATTATTTTACCTCTGGAACCAGTGGAGAGCCCAAGGCTGTTATCCATGATTTCTCTTACCCCATAGCCCACATCTACACAGCCAAAAACTGGCATGGAATAAAGGCTGGAGACCTTCATCTTACAGTTGCTGACTCAGGCTGGGCCAAGTCCGCCTGGGGCAAGCTCTACGGCCAGTGGCTCATGGAAGCTGCAGTTCTGGTCTATGACTACGATCAGTTCTACGCTGGGGACCTACTGAAGGTTCTGGAAGAGGAAGGGGTTAATACCTTCTGTGCTCCGCCAACCATTTATAAATACCTTATTCTTGAAGATCTATCTGCCTATAACTTAAGTAGCCTCAGACACACTACAACAGCAGGAGAGCCAATGCCAGAGGAGGTTTCAAGAAAGTTTACCAAAATGACAGGTCTATTCGTCAGGGAAGGATTTGGACAGACGGAGACAGCTCTTTTGATATGTAATGCTCTTGGAGAGGGCAGGGACGCCACATCCGGTGGCTCGATTGGCAAAGTGTCTCCTCTCTACAACATAAGGCTTGTGGATGAGAGCGGAAGAGAGGTTCCAAGGGGGTCAGAGGGCGAGATTGTTATAATTCCCATAGATGGCAAAAGACCTCTTGGTGTGTTCAAGGGATACCTTGGGGATGACGCGCAGTACAAGGAAGTGTGGGAAGGCGGCGTTTACCACACAAAGGACAAGGCTTTTCAGGATGAAAATGGGAACTTCTACTTTGTTGGAAGGAATGACGATGTGATAAAATCCAGCGGCTATCGCATTGGTCCCTCAGAGGTTGAGGATATCCTGATGAAACATCCGGCTGTCTTTGAGTGCGCCGTAACGGGCTTCCCATCTAAGACAAGGGGCTCTGTTGTGAAGGCTTCAGTGATACTAAACAAGGGCTATTCCAGCAGTAAAAAGCTTGGCACAGAGCTTCAGGAATACGTCAAGAAAAGGGCAGCGATATATAAATACCCAAGGATCATTTCTTTTGTCGACTCTCTCCCAAGAACATCCAATGGGAAGATCAGCAGAGCAAAAATCAGGCAGATGGATGCAAAATGTAGCAATGATGCGGGAGTCCAGGCTCAAAAAATCTGATATAATCAGAAGTATTTAGAAGGAAGACTAAGGTGAGATGATGGACTACATTCATACAGTGCAATACTACGAGACAGACAAGATGGGCATAACCCATCACTCCAACTACATCAGATGGATGGAAGAGGCCAGGATCGATTTCCTTGCTCAGAACGGCTGGGACTACGTCAAGCTCGAAGAAATAGGGATCATTTCACCTGTTTTAGCGGTAACATGTGATTATAAACGCACCACGACCTTTTCAGACAAGGTTTCTATCAGCGTTTCGGTAAAAGAGTTTAAGGGCGTCAAGTTACACTTATCCTACGATATGAAGGATGAAGCCGGAAATATCGTATGCCAGGGCACATCCTCCCACGTATTTCTAAATACCGGGGGAAGGCCTATCAGAATGAAACAGGAACAGCCTGAGCTTTTTGAGTCACTTTGCAAGCTGGCTGAAGAAAATAACAACTAACAGGGAGGAAAGGAGTAGCTATGACAAACGAAACACTTAGAAATTGTCTTGTTGTTGTCCTTGAGGACATGAAGAATAAAGCCCATGAAATGGGGATTCAGGGCGTTGCAGTCGCATCAGTCTTAAACAGGGGCGAAACTGTGGACTGGATCGGCGAAATGAAAGTTGTGGAGACTCCTCACAATATGAAAGAGGGCTGGAATCTTGTGGCTATTGCATGGTCAAAGTGCGGCGAATCAATTGCCACTGAGGCTGACAGCGGTAATCCAGACCATAAGCCAATCCTTGGAGAGTACGGCTTTGTAGGCGGGGCGTATGAAGAGTTTGAGGGCTTTAAGATGTCTTTTGCCTTCAGCGGAGCGCTCTCTGAAGAAGACCTGGAAGTAGCAAAGTTCGGCATCAGCAGAATGAAGGAAGAAATAGAGAAGATTGAGTGATTACGACTCAAAAGTCATCAGAATGATGAAAGAGGGTTTAAAGTATGAGTACGAAAAAGAATGATCCCAGAAAAAAAGCTGCGATAAAGATCAAGGAGAACCCTCATGCTGCAGTAATGAAAAAAGCCCCGGACGAGATCTGACAGGGCTATTCATGATGCACTTGTTAAGGAGCACGAAAAGAAGAAGTGAGAGAGTGCTTTATTCTTCGGCTTGTTGCTGTCTGCTCCACTTATCAACTTTTCTGCACATAACTATGATAGCTACGATCATCGCAATTCCCGCAATAATAATAGCTTATTCAATTATCATTTTGTATGTTTGTCGTAAAAAGAGTATTTTTCAACTATTTGAGAAATACTCTATTTTTTGCGCGATTCACGCATTTTTAATAATTAAATCACCGTGATAGCGTGTATAATAAAATTGGTGACATGTAAACTTTTGACAAGGATATGAGAACTGTTGGATATAATTGAATGGAATTTTGGGATTTGCATAGGGGTAAAAGAATCTTTCAGCATGAGTCCCGAGGAAGAGACGACTTTCCGTATCATCTTGGAAACGCGATACCATATGATGGGAAGCCTGTCACAAAGATGTGAGCGTCACGCAAAATAGCCTTATGGTCCGATATGGGCATGAGAAGGAAGATGTGGAAAAAGTAATGGATATCCTGTCAGAACATGGCTTGAAAGCAGAACGGATCCGGATTGGCGGCTACATTGCGGCAACAAAAGCTTTTTCTTCCCTGACACCTGAGCAGGGAAGCGCTGTCCTGAAAGCTGTGGAAGATATTGCTTTTTGGAAAGTTGTATCAGCTGGAGTGGCAAAAAAAATATCGGAGTGGATCAGCGCTTCACGATTCATAAAGAGCTTACTGATGGCGTGCTAAGCTTACGGCTGACCGGTCGCCTGGATTCATTGACTGCTCTACTGTTACTGGCGCAGTACGAGGAGCAGAGTGCATCCGGTGTCATCAGAAAAGTGCAGATTGACTGCCATGCTCTGGACTACATTTCCTCTGCCGGACTTCGGGTTCTACTGATCATGAAGAAGGGTTGCAAAGAGGGAGTGAGCCTCATAGGCATGAATGATCTTGTATCCGACATTCTCAATCAGACTGGTTTCAGTGAGCTATTGGGCATTTTCATTATAAAATAAAATAGAAGTGAGGTGACAAACTATATGGTTGTTTTATTGGAACTGATCTTGCTGTTAATCTTTATTTTCATCTGGTTTCGTCCTGTCCTTAAGAGACAGAAGGAAGTGGGAGGATATGTTGATAAGAAAGCTGAGATAACCGCTCTGCTTTTTGGATTGATCCCTGCCACAATTATGCTGCTTCTATGCGAGATTGGATTGGGATGGGTATTTAAGCTCACAGGGATAAGCGATCATCGAATGCTCAATGCAGCCATGAAAGCATTTGTGATGTACGGGGTAATCGAGGAGCTGACAAAATATTTGTTTGCCCGCCTGGGACTTAAGAAGTTTGAAACGTTAAAAAAGATCGACATCATGGTGATCTTCGGATTCGTCGGCATGGGATATGAGATCGCGGAATCCCTGATCTTAGGGAATCCGTTTGCCGGGATTGTAAGAGGAATATTTGTGGCACATATCATGTACCAGTTCATCATGGGGCATTTCTTCTATGAGAGTATCCGGGCACAAAATCTAGGAAATGAGGCACTCGCAAAAAGGAACAGGATCTTTTGCCTGGCGATTCCAATCCTGGTCCACGGCATCAATGATTATATCTGTGAGCTGGTGTCTGTGATCATGGAAGCAAATCCGTCTATCGCCGAATCCGCCATGTCACCTGCCAATGTGCCAGAGGAGCTGGCCATTGCTATTATCGGATGTAACGTGGCACTTTTCCTGATAAATCTGTCTTGTCTGATCTGGGGACTGAAACTTGCCAAAAAAGATCCGGAAGTGGAAGTTACATTAAAGATATGAAGTTAATTAATAAATTTTTGTTATGGTTGTGATAATTCACTTTTGTCTGAGACCTTATGAAAGATGCCGGAATGAAGTCTGTAGTTTTGGAACGTGTTGAATAAATGAAAAGGAAGTCTTTAAGAAGGGGGTTATCAACTATGAGCGAGGTAAAGAAGCACAGGATTGAACTGATTGATATAGCAAAAGCGATAACAATTATTCTGGTAATACTTGGACA
>JAEEGL016599436.1_pt1 | contig 13997 bp, 15 predicted proteins | sample 9134231 | NCBI WGS metagenome assembly JAEEGL01 (sample SAMN16246548, study PRJNA631951) | gut metagenome | biome: gut microbiome; feature: rumen; material: fiber-attached | host: Bos | place: Iran: Karaj | collected 2018-10
AGCTTTAAATTTTTTGAGCAAGGAGGTGATATTAGTGGAAAATACAGCAATGCAGTCAGGATATGGGATACACAATGTAACAAATATAAGAGGATATACGAACGAAAAAGCCATAAAAAATTATAATTCATTAATGGACAGCTTAAGACGCATGGAATCTTATATAAAAACAAATGATGAAGTAATTAAAATCCAGATCCCTATGTGTAATAAAAAGGGGAAATATCTGTATGGATTAGTTAAAAACGGAAACGCCGAGATCGGAATATTTGATTCTTATAAAAGAGAGATCATACACGATATTCCTGAGCAGGATCTATCACAGATGTATCCGGTAGACTTTGATAAGTTTAACTATGAATGCAAAAAAGCATTTAAGGAATATGACGAGATACAGCGATATGGATACAACAACAAGGAATACAGAAGCTTTAAGAAAAACGGTCCATCAATTTATCCTAATGGATTATTTAAGAACCAGGATGAGGTAAATAGAGCGGTAGAATCGGATGTTTTTAACCGTCTTAAAAGACAGGAGATCCAGGCTGATTATGAAAAGATCCAGGTTATGCAGATCGAAGAGAGTTTAAAAAGGATCGATCTTCCCCCTGAAGTGATGAAATGTCTTGATGATATCAAAAGAAAAGATGAAAACACGTTTGTACATAGCTGGAACGTAGCCTGCCTTATGGAAGAAGCAACTGTAAGACTGGGAAGATCACATGAGGAGAGTCAGAAAGCGTTTATTGCAGGCTTATTACATGATTATGGAAAAACTGTAATTCCGGATGAGATATTAAAGGGAGTACGAGATTTTAGAACTGATAAAGATTCCATATATATTGATGATGCAAGGGAAATCATGAAAAAACATGCATCTTTAGGTGCAAAACATCTTCACGATATGGGATTTGACAAGGAAATATGCAGCGTAGCGATGCATCACCATTACAAGAACCTTGCAGATGATTATAAAGAGGCTCTAAAAGAAGATAATATGTCGGCCAGATTAACAAATCTTGCAATCATATGCGATCAGTTGGATGCGATTGGCAGCAAGAGAAGTTATAAAGATGCATATTCTAACGATGAGATCCTGGAAGAGATGTATAAAAACTATCAAAATGGGGAGATCCCGGAAGAATCTTTTAAGGAACTGGCAAATTTTTTAAGGGAAAAAGCATATGAATACACAAAACGAAATGAGATATATATGCTCCCGGGAGATTCGTACAACATAGACCAGGAACAAAACGTTGATATGATCATGAAGAAGATAAACAGCATAAAAACAAAGAATGATCTTTCTATAAAGCAAAGCAAGATAATAGAAAAGGTTTCAAACATGATTAAAAATTCAGTTCCCAAAAGAAAACCTAATCAACTTTCGAGAACACAAAAAATGTTGTAATAAAAAGAAAAACGCAAAAAATGTCCAAATCTCTGAAAAAATACAGGATTTGGACGTTTTTTGTTCGTGAAAATATATGAAAAACTTGATTAATATCCGCGCATCTCTTTTGAGTAAAACCTTCCGGCAGTTTCAGGGACCTTGTATCCAACCGGCAGGTTATCATAAAGCCCTAATGCTTCAGGAGAATAATAATCATCTCTCTGAGACGCCTTACGTCGATTGAGCTTGTCCTGAAGCTCTTCATCTGAATACGTTACCCATGGTTCGTCATAGTCTCTTGCCAAATCCTCATCAGAATAATTTTGGGCATTTCCCTTATATTTAGATTGGAAGTTTATACATGTAGCAGTTTTACTGTTTTCTTTCTCGTAGTTTTCGCATTCATCTACAGGAAAAAGAAGGGGAGGAACGGCCTCGTTCTCAAGGCAACGTGACTGTATCGGACATCTTCCGCAGCAAAAAGTATTGTCAAAAACTTCACTACGTAAAACATGTTCTGCATACTCATCTAAAGTATCGAACAGATAATGTTTTGCAATGGCAATCATTTTTTGCTTACATAATTCGAGCCTGTCTACAGAGAGAGTATTATAATTGTACCCAAAATGAAACTTGTCCAATACTTTGTATAATGCTCCTGGCTTATAATCCGGATAAAAACTCTCAAATTGATGAATTATACTGTCTCGTACTTCAAAAAACTCTACTCCGTTTATAATTAAAGTTCCCATAAAACCCCCTAACTTATATTCTGGCTTTACATTTTAATTCTTTTGCATGCATTTCCCATTTTTCTTTCAATTTCTGCTCATATTGAGCTACATTTGCAGCGCTTTCTCCCAAGTTTTCATCATATTCTGTTTTAAGTGCGATCATAATGATTGCTCCAAATATAAATCCTACAATATGACACATCCAATCTACTCCGAAATTTGCTGAGCTTACAAACAATAAGATAAGAGTATATACCGTATATGATATTTTATTGTTAATATAACAATTGTTAAGAATGACTCCGGCTGTGGTTGCTCCAATTACTGCAAATATAGCACCGGATGCTCCAACTGTTGGTACTGAGTAACCAACATATTTCAAAAACAGATATTTAGCAAATACACCGGCTCCGATGCCGCCCAGTATATATATAAGCAAGAAATTTAACTGACCCACCTGTCTGATAAGCTGCTTACCGAAGTACCACAGTGCCAGCATATTTAATAGCAGATGGAAAAATCCTGCATGTACAAACATATATGAAACGATCTGAAAATATTCGCCGTTTTTGATTGAATCCGGAGATATTGCATATACTGTCGAATCCGATAAGTGCGAAAGGCTAAATACGGCAGTTATTGCTATAAGAAGGGTTAATACCCAGCCGGCATATGGCTTTCCAAATGCTGCGTCATAATCTAAAAGATTTTTTCTGTCAGATGCAGCCCAAATATTTGATAGATATTCACATGCTTCTACAGCATCGTTATATATCGGATCGATATCTTTGCTTTTTCGTATCCTTGCAGAACTGCAATTTATTCGGACTACATTTTTTCCTTTGATAAAATTACTTTGTCCGTCACCGACGATAATGAGAAGAATATCATCTTCATTTTTGACATTATAAATATTTCGATACTGCAAATATATATCACGTCTGGCTTTTGCAGCATCTCCGGCGGTTCGTATTCTCATCTGTACTGCGTCTAAAACAGCTGCAACCTCACTGCCGGCATTACCTGCATTATTTTTATGATATCGCACAGCAATGTCATAATCAAGGTTATGATAATCCATTGGCTGAATATATCCTATTTTTATCAGATTATTTATTACTCCATTTTTGCTTAAAGCTGCCATAATCTGCCTCCTTTACATTAAGCCGTTTTCTTCCCAACTCTTAACCATCTTATATACCGAATTAGCAGTCTTTTCAAATGTCGAAGTATCCTGATCTCCGATAGGAGAGTTGTGGACATTATCAAAAAGATCCTGCATCATCTGATATTCGGAATTGTTTTCGACGTTTATCTGGGAATTTTCCTCGTCCAGCGTATTGTTAATATTGTCAATAAAACCGGAAACATCATTTGCATACGAATCGGCAGTATTTTCGTTAAATTTTGAAGACCTTTGCCGGCTCATGTTAGACTCTTCATTCTTTATCTGAATAGTTTCACATGAATCTTTTTCATTGTTAGAAGTCCCGGCTAATCTTTCTTTAGCTTTTTTTGTCCCCAAAATATTTTCTGCTTCATCTTTTATTGATTTAACAGCGTCGTCGGAATTAAACACGAAATTTGTTATTACTCTAATAACCTGTGCATTTGATGCGGCCATGGTAGTTGTAGGCTCTGTATTTTTAATCCCGTTGATCCCGACACAAACAGCAGTTGCCACAAACATAACCGAAAGCAGTTTTCCGACATTTCTCTTAAAAAGATCTTTTATTATATTTTTTCTCTTTTTTCCTTTTGTTTCATTATTTTCTTTATTATCTCTCATAATATTTTAACTCTTATAAAAAAATAAGATTTCTCCTTTCTTAGTTTAATTATATTATACCATAAATATACAAAATAATCAACTTATATTTTTGAATTAATACTATATTTAGAAAAATGTTAATGCAGTATAGCGTGATGTTGTAGGCAATAGATTTGTTTTTGAACAGATGAAAAATCAGACAAAACCAAAGTATAATATAAGAGTAATGTAATATTTTATTTGATTTTTCTTTGAAAGGAGATATTAAAATGTTGTTTGCAAAGGTTGCCGGAAAAGCAACAAAAAGAATGGTTTCTGTATTACTTATAGCCGCATGTATTATCCCGGTTTTATCAGGATGCGGCAAAAAAAGTATTTTGCAGGAAAAAGATGCTCAATATAAATTGGTATCGCTAAATGATTATGAATTGCAAAACAATGTTTATTATATCAAGGATGGTACAAAATTTTATGCAACATATATGCCGCAGAATAATGGATTAAATTCTGGTAATTCTAATCTCTTAGTAAGCCCGGATAGATTTGCATGGCTTCAAAAAGATTATTCTCTTTTACCAACATTATATAAAGACGAAATAATCGCATATGCGTCCCCGGATTATGAAATATCCGGGATCCAGCTTGAAAGATTGCAATATTGTGGTTTTTCTTTTGGATTTTTTGGCGGGGCTTTTGATTCAGAAGGGTATTATGAAATTGATAAAGGAAGCCTTATTAAGGATACGGACGCTGCAGCGGTATTCAATAAATATTCGTCATCTACAATAAAGATTATATCTATTGATGGAGAACCTATATCTCCGGACATGATAAATGCAACAGGTCTTTTTCAAAACATAGAAGAGGACAGCATTCATAAGTTTGAAATTTTTGCAGGAACAAAATATGACACAGTATCGATAAAAGCCGATTATATGTATTTTGTTTCATATGAGCTTTACAATATGAACAATATCTCCACTACAAAAAATGGATATGTGGCCATATCTATGCCCGAAGGAGCTAAAAGCGGATTTTATTTTGTAGACGGAAAAGGAATGTTCAAATATTGCGACTTTAAAAAGGGAGAGGAATCAGAAGACAAAATCTTAAGCAATGAATCATATTATCAGACTGAAGAAGAAAAGCTTTCGTTATATTCGCAGCAATATTCTGTAAACATTAAACAGAATACGAAAAATGTCACATTTACAGTAAATTATGAAGAAGGACAGGTAGATAAAAACTCTATTTATTGTATATTACTCGCTCCGGATGAAACCAGATACATCATGGAAGCCGATACGACTTCGGCATCAATCACGCTCGACACAGCATCTGCCGGCAGGTGGACATTAAATATTTCGCCCAAGAACCTTGTTGTGACGGATATAAATGTTGTTTCTGATGATAGTAGAAAAGATGCTTATTCAGTAGAGTATTATTATGAACTCGAAGAGGCGGAAACAAATTACCAGTTCTGGGCATCATTTATCGGCGAAGGTGAAGTATGGGGAACTGTGGAGAATAAAGATGGAAAAACTCAGAGCATGGATATAATCCAGCAATATGCGCCTGCAGAATATGATAGTGAAGGGGAAGAAAAGATAAAAGAAACTGAAGGCATTATATCAGTTGTTTATCCATATATCCCGGCAGGTACTTATAAAATGACCATATATCACTATGAGGATACCATGATCAAGGAAGACGGCCACAATCCTTATACTGGAAACCTTGAAACAGAAATCATTACGATTGAAGAATAAAAACAAAAACAAGAAAGGGTAAAAAAACATGGAGTTAGAGAAGGTAGCGCATTTGTGGGGAGAGTTGCATTATTTAAAAAATACCTACGAGAATAAAAAGGAGAAGCTGGATTTATCAAAATATCATGATAACAATATGCCGGTTCGTTTGACGATAATGATGGCTGAATACGAAGCGGAAAACAGCATAAAAGAGATCAATATAGATTCAATAATCAGAGAGGTTCGGGATTTGTTTATCCGTGAGCTGGTAAATCAAAGAAATAAAATAGAAGCACTTGACGGATTGTCCGTGGAAGAGCTTAAGGAAATAGTAATGCTGGTCGATGAGGATCTGGATCAAAATATTGAATATATGTGGAAAGAAATGCAAACAGATAAACAGTGCTTTGAAAAGATAAAGGATATTATTCTTGGCTGCTGTTAATGCTTTTTTGTAAGCCGAGCAGAGGGGGTGGTTGATCATGGGAAATGTTACAAATATGCTAAATGCTTTTTTGGCTATAGCATTAATAATCCTGATAGCCCGAGGCGCTATGAAAGGAGCTTCTGGCATTATCTTACCGATAGTAAGTCTTGTGGTAGCAGTATTGTTTACAAAACCTGTTTGTTTAATAGTTGAACCTGTCTTTTTACCATTTGTAAAAGGAGCAGTTGCAGATGCATTTGGTACTATTGGCGGATCTGAAAGCTTGTTGTTTTCAAGACTTCCGGACTACGTGCAGTTACTTATATCAAGACTGCTTGTAAATGCAGATCTCTCATCCTGGATCTCTATAGTCCTTATGAGAATATTTGTATTTGCACTCATATCTGCAGCAATAACATTGATCGGATCCATAATAAAAGGAACAGAAAATGCGTTTCCGGGAATTAAATTGCTGGATGCTATTGCCGGAGGTGTTATCGGATTCGGAGAATTTTATCTGATATCAATGATAACTGGATCTTTAGGACTGACCACATTAAGTGTAAACGGAACGGTAAATAAGGTTTTGGATTTGGCCAGACAACTTGGGATGGCAATAAAATAAGGAATGTTAAAAATGTTTGTTGTAAAAGCAGGTAAAAACAAGAAAAGATCAACATCTAAAGATAGATATTTGACAATAGACAATATAAAAGGGTTGTGTTTATTGACTAATGTTAAAAATATCAATGATGTTGATCTTGTTTTAATTGATAAATATATTTCTTACTACAAAAAAAAATACAACAGTGTAAAAAAAGAACAGGAATATTTGAGAAAAAAGGGAGAAAAAGTATCTCAAAAATCTATTGCAATAAGTAAAAAATGCAAAAATATTTTGACTTTTTTACAAACAATAAAAAATATTCCGCAAGAAGAATGGATAAATAAAGATTATGTTAATGATCAGTTATTGTTGGATTATAAGACCATAATAAGTAATCACTCAATAACAAATGAGAAAAATAAAAGATTAAAAATAAATATAAGTTTTTCGGAAAGTATAATGATGCTTAATGAAAAATATAAATATATTTATTCATTGCTTGAAATTGAAAATGTTATAAATCATGCAAAAAGGATGAAAACAAATGCCAATAATGCTTTATTATGTGCTGCCGGATTATCTGTTATTTTATGCGGGGCATTTTGGCTTAATAATACCAATCCTGATTATACAAAATTGGGAAAATATGTGGAGATAACAAGAAATATTGATTCTCCTGTAGATGAATTAGATGAGGCTGTAGTTGTTATTAAAAAAGATGATTTAACAATTTCAGATATAAACGATAATGAAAACATATTAATCAATACGGATAACTCAGAAAAAAACACAACAAATGAGCAGGCTCCAAAATATAATTTAGATGTAAATTTCGATGAATTACAAAAGATTAATGGAGATATCCGAGCGTATATACTTTTTGAAAACCAAGGAATTTCTCATCCGGTATTAGGATGTTCTGATAATGAAAAATATCTTAGGACATCATATACAGGCAAATATTCGTATGCAGGAAGTCTTTTTATTGATTATCGCAATTCTTTTGAAATAGAAGATGTTCTGACGATAATCTATGGACATAACATGAAAAACGGATCCATGTTTGGATTTTTAAAAAACTATAAAAACAATACCTATGCTGAAGAAAATAAAAATGTACAGATTGCAACACCTGAGGGAATAAAAAAATATGAGGTTGTTGCAGCAGGAAATATATTATCTGGATCTGATTTTTTTGAAGTTGGCAAAATGGGGACTCCGGATATTATCCATAACAGTATAGAAAAATCAAATATATTAAATACAGGATATGAGTTTAAGCTGGGGGATAAATTAGTAGCGCTGTCAACCTGTACGGGATTAACACATCAAAACAGGTTTGTAGTACTATTAAAGGAGATATAATCAAACAACCTTTCTTTTTAATTGTTTTTTGTTTATAATTATGTTATAATATACATATTATTTTTGAAAGGATTGTTTGATAGATGAAAAATCAAAAAGCTTTAGGTACTTTTACAAAAAAAGCAATTGTAGCAATAACAATGCTTACGACATTATTGTATTTGGGATGGCGAGCCTTTTTTACGATGCCGGATTACGGCGGAACAATTTCAGTAGTGCTTTGGATACTTTTAGCAATTGTAGAGTTTGTGGGATGTATAGAAACCCTGATAAGCAACTGGAATATCTTAACAATGGGTAAACAAGAGAAGATACCAAACTGTGAAAAGTGGAAAGCAGTTGATGTGTTGATCCCAACGTTAGATGAGCCGGCAGATGTAATAGAAAAGACAATAGAAGCCTGTAAAGCCATGAAGTATGATGGCAAAGTCAGGATTTGCATACTTGATGATGGTAATAGAGATTGGCTAAGAAGAATGTGTGAAAAAGTCGGAGTTGACTACTTTGCACGAAAAGATCATAAATGGGCAAAAGCGGGAAATCTGAATTTGGGGCTTAAGAAAACAGAGGCACCTGCAATAGCTGTGTTTGATGCAGATATGAGACCAAAGAAGAACTTTTTAGTCAAAACAATTCCTTGGCTTAGAGGTGATGTGGCTTTTGTACAGACACCACAATCATTCTGGCAGAAGGATATTTTTCAGAGAGTATGGAAGAAAGCCTCAGGCGATCAAGACTTCTTTTATCAAGTGATACAGAAAAGTAGAGAGAAGAGTAATACAGTGATTTTTGGCGGTTCAAATGCCGTGATGAGCAGAAAAGCACTTGAGAAGATTGGTGGATTTGTTGAAGGAACTTTAACAGAAGATTTTGCAACAGGTATAGAGCTTGAAAAAGCAGGTTATAGAGGTGTAGCAGTTACAGAGGCACTTGCTGAAGGGCAGACTCCACAGACACTGAGAGCATTGGTGAAACAGCGAGTACGTTGGGCAAGAGGTTGTATACAGTCTGGCTGGAAGACTAATTATATGCTGTCTAATCTAAAGCTTGGGCAGAGAATAAATTATGCTTGCAGTATAGGCTACTGGTACTGGTCTTGGCGTTGGTTAGTGTGTGCAGCCATGCCCATGATTTATGCTTTTACTGGGGCTACTATAATGAAGTGTCAATGGAAAGAGTTGTTGGTATTCTGGTTACCTATGGCTGTAATGAATGCAGTGAACATGCACGTGATTTCAGATGGCAAAAGGAATGTGATACTTGACAATGTGTTTAATCTGATGCTTGCACCGTTTTTAGCTTTACCTGTACTAGCAGAATCGTTTGGCTTTAGACGGAAGAACTTTGGTGTAACAAGTAAGGGGAAAGAGAAAGAAAATCCTTTGTATCTGTTGCCGTTCTTAGTGGGTATAGGAGTTAGTGTGCTATGCTGCTTTATGATGTTTAAGCAGATACAGCGAGTAGACAGACCTGCAGAAACCCTGGCAGAGATAACTGCAAAACTGGATGAAGTACAGAATGAGATAACAGAGCTGGAGACCGGCGGTGCTTGGGATGAAAGAATTGCCAAAAAGCATGCAAGACTGATCGAGAAGAAGATCAAGATTGAAACACAGAAGAATGAGCTTGAATGGCAGCTACAGTATGAAGAAGATACTGAAGAGTTTGTTCCAGAGTGGGAAACTCTTGGAGTGAACAAGGAAGAGTTTCTTGCAAGCTATGGGTTAACTGAAGAGCAATACTATGAAAGTTTGGGTATGAGCTTTGAAGATCCGCTAGACAGGAAAGTTAATCATTGTTTGATAATCTTCTGGCTTGTACGAAATGCTTTTTATTGTTTATGCTGTTGTTGGGTAATTATAGTGAGCTTGTGGAGGTGTAGAAATGCGAATAGCTTATCTGTTCAAAAGTGATGAGTTTGATCAAAAGCCATCTATGTGCGTGACTGAGATTGTTGATGTTTTTCTAAATGATGACAGTAAAGTTGAGATGACATCTGCTAACGGTGATGACTATGTGTCAATGGAAACTGTCGATGAATGGGATTTCGACATAGAGAGACTTAAATTATTGGATAGAGGTTTCGATAAATTTCCATGGACTTTCACTTGGGCTGACGATGATCAGACACAGGCTTCTGAATGTCATGCATTTGATGACTAAGACCTTCATAGGTGATTAGGGGAAGTTCTAAGTAGCTTAAAAGTAGAGCATTGGGAGAACCAGAGATGTGGGTGCAATTCCCACCTTAGAAATTACGAATTTAGACAAGTGAGGTGAAGTTATGAGTAATGAATTAAATACAGAGGGAAAGACAGGTGAACTTGAGTTTCTCGAGTTTACACTGAACGAAAATCATTATGGTATCAATGTGGCAAGGATACGTGAGATACTTCAGTATCAGGAGATAACACCTGTTCCAAATGCAAATAGTGCGATTGAGGGCATATTTATGCCACGTGATGTTGTAATGACGATTGTGAATTTGAAGAGAACTTTCTCTATGAAAGAGAATGACGAGAAAGGCATCTTTATCATAACAAGTATAAATGGCATAGATATTGCTTTCCATGTTGACAAGGTTGTCGGAATACAGAGAATTGCAATGTCTGAGATTATAGAACCGGATGCTACTGTAAATACAGATGAGAGTGGTGTGACAAAAGGCGTGATCAAGCTGGAGGATAGATTGATAGTTCTGCTTGATTTCGAGAAGATAGTAGCAAGTGTTAATCCAGAGGCAGTGTTGAAGAAAGTGGTATAATTATGAAGAAGGGTATGCTAGATTTTTCAAAATTGAATCCACCTAAGTTTCATGGTGGACATCACGGTGGACATCATTTTGGAGGTGGGCATCATAGCGATCCACACTTTGGAGGTGGTTACCATCATGGTCCACACTTCGGAGGTGGTTATCATCACCACCATCACCATCATAGGTATCATGGCGGTAGAGGTGATTGGTCATGGGGCGGTGTAATACTTGCATTGATTTTCTTCGCAATCATGTTTTTCTTTGTCTTTCTTTCAGAAGGCAACATGACTCTTTCAGAGTTTGTAGTAAAGTTATTTTCATAGAAAGGAATTACAGTAATGAGCGAGACCAGAACAATTTATAAGTTAATTGAAGGTAGAAAAGGCATCTTTTTCAATGACGTAGTGAAAACAAAGAGCTTCATACAGAGTGGTTGTTCATACAAATGGTATTGTGAGAACGTAAAGATTACTGATGAGGATATTACGATCGGAACATACACCGGCAAGATGAAAAAATGCTATGTGGTGGCGTGTGGATATAATAACTTTGCAATAAATAATATTGATTAGATCCGGAGGTAAGTATGTGGTCAAGAGAAGTGTTATGTCCATGGTGTGATAAAAAATCCATGTGGACAGGATCTGAAGATACAACAGAAAAAATCGTTTACAAACAGAACGGAAGAAATATAGGACAGAAGGTCAACTGTCCTAAGTGTGGAGCCGAGTTTGTTATGCTGAATGACAGGCTTGCTGGGATATTTGTTGATGATGTTTCCGTCAGTGGATTCGAGGCAGTGCAAAGGTGATTTTTTTTTGGAGGATTTATGAACAAATACTTAGAAAAACTGGCTAAAAACACAAAAAATCCAATTGTGTTTGATTATGACGGCGTTCTATTTGAGGCTCGTTGGTACAAAGAGCGCATCAATATGCCTGGTGAAACTGACGAGCTGTTGCTTGCAGCAATGGAACGCGGAGAGAACCTGGAAACAAAACCGATGCCATTTATGGTTGAGTGGGTAAAAACCCTTGAAAACCCATTGTTTGTACTGTCTCATATGCACAATGATCTGGAATACAATTTTAAAAAATCTCAGATACAAAAATATTATCCCAGTATTCCTTTGGATCGTGTTCTGATGGCAAAATCACCGGAAGACAAAATAAGATATCTTGAGAAAATAGGAAAGGATATAGGAGGAAATGTCATCTATATCGATGATACTCATCCGGCATTGATCAAATTTGAAAATTATTTCGATGACACATATAAGTTCTTTCATGTGTCGTCCTTGTATGTATAGGAACTTTCGGAGGAATAATATGAGTAGTAAAACAAAGGCAAAAACAAAGAATATTAAAAGAATTGCGGCAGGCATTGTGGCCGTGGTCTTGATAATGGGAATGATTGTAAGTATGTTAATGTCGGCAGTAATCCCGGTAAGAGCTGATACGATATCGAGCTGCTACACAATAACAGCAGGAGACAGCTTACTGGAACCAAAATGGTCAGCGAACGGACCACTGACTTTGGCTGATTCTATTGTAGATACGGATTATGACAAAACAGACTTAACTTTGGGAGAGAGAACAATTCAGGTAACGACGCGTAATGAGTCTCTGGGGATTGACACTCCCGGTAATATTACAATAAATATTGTAGAACCGCACAAGGTAACCTGGAAAGATGAAGACGGAACAGTTCTGACTGAGACTGTAGTAGGTGATGGATATCCCACAAACGAGATAAAGACTAAACCAAAACAGAAGGGAAAAGTCTTTGTAGGTTGGGACTGGGATTTTAAGAAGGCTGTTTATGGGGACATTGAGATTGTAGCTATTTATGAACCAAAGGTTTGTAAGATAACTTGGAAGTCCTTTGATGAAGTAATAGAAGAAGATGAAGTTGCTTTGGGGGAAAAACCACAAGCACCTGAGATGGAAGATACAGCTGAGTGGTTGTTTGTAGGCTGGGATAGAGATGTGGAAAAAGCAACAAGGGATTTCACTTATGAGGCAGTATGGGAGTCAGCAGGTAATGAACTTGAGAAGAATACTTCAGTTACTGTTGGATTTAGACTTGATGGCAAGGCAATTGAAGGTCAGAAAGTTGAGTTACTTGACGAAAATTCAGAAGTAGTACTTGAAGGTCAAACAGCTACTGATGGTACTGTTTCTTTAATAATAGACTTAGCAGGAGAGTACACTGTAAAGATTTACTGTGGTGAAGATGAGATTGGTTCTATACCTGTTAAAGTTGAAAAGAATGGAAGTATCATTGTAGGAGAAGTTGAGAATTCAAGTAGTTTTGATATAAAGGCAACAAGCAAGAGCGGGATAGTAAGTATTGGAATAACTAGTGGTGAGAAACCTGTGGGTCCTCTTCAAACAGCTGATGGAGAGGTTAAGACCATCGTTTATGTAGCCGGAGCTATCATTGGTGTTGTGATACTTCTGCTTATACTTGCTGTGCTGATAAATACAAGACGCAACAGCTCAAATGTGAAAGTGAAAATGCAAAAGCATAAGTAATAATTGCTTGACTGCTTGGGGAAAGGATATTATGAGTTACATCATAAATGGAATCAAAGAGTATGTGAAGAAAGGAATATCACATAGATCTCTTAATATAGCACTCGTAGCTGTGATTATTCTTGTGTCAGGAGTAATCGTGTTTGCAACTATGCAGCTTACAGATGCATTCTGGGGCGTTACGCGTGCAGCGGTACAACATTCAGATTTGCAGAAGGCAGCACATGAGCTAATGAGCGCATCGGATTATCTGACGGAGCAAGTGCAGAGGTTTACTATAAATGGAGAGCCTCGCTTTATGGATGAATATTTCAATGAAGCGTTTAGTTCCAGAAGACGAGAAGAGGCTATTTCTAAAATGGCAGTTGATAGTAAGGCTATAAAAGCAAAGGCAAAACTACAGGAAGCCTTACGTGTATCAATGGACTTAATGAATGTTGAATATTATGCTATGCGACTGGTTATTGAGGCAAAGGGATACTCAAAATATCATGAGGCACTAAATGGAGTAACATTGTCCGCCGAAGACATAGCACTAAGTTCACAAGAAAAGATGCAGCGTGCAGCCGAGTTAGTACACAATGATGACTACTATTTATACAAAGAAGATATTAGGAGTTATGTACAGGCTGGACTTGCTGAGATAGACTTACTGGC
>JAEEGL012254866.1_pt1 | contig 13996 bp, 12 predicted proteins | sample 9134231 | NCBI WGS metagenome assembly JAEEGL01 (sample SAMN16246548, study PRJNA631951) | gut metagenome | biome: gut microbiome; feature: rumen; material: fiber-attached | host: Bos | place: Iran: Karaj | collected 2018-10
CCGTTTGGTCCCCGGAGATGGAAAGATAGACTTTGCCGCACATCTCGGGGTGCTTAAGGCCTGCGGCTACGACGGCTATCTTTCCGGAGAACTGAAGAGCGGAGACGATCCAACCGAGACCGGCTGTCGGATCATAGAAAACATGAAAGGCTTCGAGAAATGTATCTGATTGACTGTATCGTTCCTTATCCGAACCTTCTCGAGGTGGTCACAGAAGTCTGGGCCGAGCATCCCTACAGGGACAAGGTTGAGTTCCGCTCGCACCCGAAGGCTGTCTATGAGATTCCGGACTACAAACTCTATGGCGATATAGCTATTGCGCGCGGAATGAGCGTGCAGTTTCTCAAGACCCACTATCCGGAGATGCCCATAGTTGAGATTCCGATGAGTGTCTATGACATACTCATGGCCTTCAACGAGGCGCAGAAAAGCCATCCGAACCATGTTGCGCTCATTGCCTTGCCGAACACTGCATACGGTGTGGATGAGCTGGGAAAGAGCCTGTTTGCCAATTTCAGCATCTACGAGCTTCATAGGGATATGAATTACGGCAATGTTGTTGGCAGGGCGATCCAGGACGGTGCCGATTTTATTGTCGGCGGTAATGCCGTGGTCGAGTATGCCCGCAGGATGGGAGTTCCATGTTCCCTGATCACAACCAGCAAGGCCAGCGTCAGACAGGCCATCGATGAGGCGATATCGCTGCTGAAGTTCTCTGCAGACCAGAAGGCGAGGACCGAGAAATTCCAGACTGTCCTGGACAACATATCTGAAGGCGTGATTTCCATCGATGCCGACAAGCGCATCTCCGTTTTCAATGCCGATGCCTGCAAGTTCTTCGGCCTGCGGGAGAACTATGCCCTGGGAAAGCGCGTTGATGAGATTCTCCCTGCTCTGGATAACCCTGATATAGCGACCATGGTCGGTTCGACTCTCGGAAGCGTCTTGCGGATCAATGACAAGGATTATTCGATAAACAAGTATCCCGTCAGAATTGACGGCAACTTCAGCGGAGCTGTCATGATTGTCCAGAAGGTCAATGTCATCAGAGACCTCGAGACCAAGATCAGACAGACGGCCTATTCCAGGGGCTTCGTGGCAAAGTACGGCTTTGACGACATCGTCGGCAAAAGCAGCCCCCTTGTTCAGGCAAAAGAGCTTGCCCTCAAATACAGCAAGGTCAATTCCAGCATCCTTCTGGTGGGCGAGACGGGAACCGGAAAGGAGCTTTTTGCCCAAAGCATCCATAAGGCCAGCGACCGGAGAAACGGACCGTTCGTCGCCATCAACTGCGCCGCCCTGCCGGAGAACCTTCTGGAAAGCGAACTCTTCGGATATTCGGCCGGAGCCTTCACCGGAGCCTCTAAAAGCGGAAAGACCGGATTGTTCGAGCTTGCGCACAACGGAACAATCTTCCTGGATGAAGTATCCGAGATGAGCCTTTCGCTGCAGGGAAGGCTGCTGAGGGTCCTTGCCGAGCACTCCATCATGCGACTCGGTGACGATGCGGTCATCCCCGTGGATGTCAGGATTATTTCCGCGACAAACAGGGACATAGAAAACGAGGTGAAGGAGGGTAGGTTCCGCAGGGATCTCTTCTTCCGCCTCAATGTTCTCAGAATAGATGTCCCGCCGCTCAGGGAAAGGGGAAGCGATATCATCATGCTCGCCAAGTTCTTCCTGGAACTGTATGACAGAAAACTCGGAAGCATTTCACATGAATTCGCCCCTGAATGCTACTCTTATCTTCTTTCCTATGGCTATGAGGGAAATGTCAGGGAGCTGGGCAACATGTGCGAAAGGCTCTCCGTCGTCATAGAGGATAAGGTCATCACACTCGATGATCTGATTGCCCTGTTCGGCAGGGCCGATTCGGACCCCGAAGAGGATGTCAGCGAGAAGAAGCGCATTCAGAATGCCCTGGATAGCTTCAAGAGCAAATCAGAGGCCGCCAGAGCCCTCAATATGGATCGCAGTACCCTCTACAGAAAGATGACCAAGTACGGCATTCCGGATTAAGTGTTGCATTTGTGCAACACACTGTTGCAGCTTTGCAACAGTTAGATAAAATTAACTATTTGATTTTCTGCCTCCAAACCGCTTGGCACGGTATTTGCTTTATAGAAAACGTCGGCGAATAGCCGTCTTTCATTAGTCCAAAAGGAGGAACAACAATGAAACGTTTCGTTATTTTTGCTCTTGTGCTCATCAGCGCAATGACCTTCGTGTTTGCCAACGCAGCAGGTGAGGCAACATATCCTTCACAGTCAATCGAGCTGGTCATCCCGGCATCGGCAGGCGGCGGAAGCGACATCATGGGTCGCCTTCTCATTGAGATCATCCAGGACCTCAAGCTTACTGACCAGACCATCGTTCCCGTCAACAAGGGCGGCGGATCCGGTTCTGTCGGACAGGCTTATGTCAATTCCAAGTCCGATCCCAACTACACCATCTTCACAATCAACGACGGTCACACAGTCGGCGGAAACAAGGCCGGTACAATCCCCAAGGACAACTTCACAATGCTCGCTTCTGTCGGCGTTGACAACGTTCTTTTCGTAACAAAGGCTGACAGCCCGTACCAGACCTATGAGCAGGCTCTCGAGGCTTCAAAGGCCAACCCCGGCAAGCTCACAGTCGGTTGTGCAGATGACATCGACAAGGTTTGTGTCTACAACATCAACACAGAGACCGGTTCACAGTTCAACACAGTTTACTTCAACAGCGCAGGTGAGATCGCTACAGCTATCCTCGGCGGCCATATCGAGTTCGGTATGTTCAACCCGTCAGAGTGTGCAGGTCTTGTCGAGGGCGGACAGCTCAAGGCTATCGCAACAATGGCTGAGAAGAGACTCGGTGCTCCGTTTGCAGATGCTCCCTCATTCGTCGAGATGGGCTTCAAGGATCTGATCTACTACTTCTCACGTGGTATGCTCGCAGGTGCAGGCATGAGCAGAGAAGCTCAGCTCTGGTGGTCAGATGCATTTGCAAAGGTCTGTGCTTCAGAGAAGTGGCAGAACTACTGCAACCAGAACGGAATTGAGAACCGCTACATGAACTGCGATGACTACAGAGCATTCTATCTCGAGAACGAGAAGATGCTTCTTGATACCGCAAAGAAAGCCGGTGCTCTCTGATAAGTCTTGAAAACACAATGCCGCTGCCCTAAATGCAGCGGCATTTTTGAAATGGGGTATTCCATGCTTAGAATCATTATTTCAGTGATTTTGATAATCATATCATGCGTATGGATGTTCATGGGAATCAATGAATACGGTATGTGGATTCCGGGAGTCTCCGCAGACACCGGATTCATTCCCACGGTATTCGGCGCCATCGTGCTTCTTTTCTCAGTGGTGAAGCTCGTAAAGGACATCAAAGCCTATGTGGCATCACGCCAGGGGGAAGCTGCAGTTGAGAAGAGTGCAGTCTCCTTCAAGGACGTGCTTGTCAAACTCAAGCCGCTGCTTCCCGCAGTGACCGCAATCCTTGCAATTCTTCTGATAAAGTTCCTCGGAATGGTCATCGGAACATATCTTTCGCTCTTCTTCTATATGAAGGTCGTCAACAATGACAAGTGGATCAAATCCCTCTGGGTTACCGCTGTCATAACACTGTTCTTCTATGCAGTGTTCGTATTTTGGCTCAAGGTTCCGTTCCCGCGCGGGATCTTCGGAATCTGAGGAGGTGACGCATGTCTAACTTTGCTTTACTTGCACACGGCTTTGTCACTGCAATCAGCCCGATGAACCTTTTTGCCTGCCTTATCGGAGGCGTTATCGGAATTCTTGTCGGCGCCATGCCTGGAATCGGAGCAGTCGCAGGCTGTTCTCTCCTGTTGCCCATGACCTACAAGATGAATCCGACAACCGGAATAATCATGCTCGCCGGAATCTACTATGGAAATATGTTCGGCGGAGCTTACAGCGCAATTCTTCTGAACATCCCCGGCGACAGCTCGGCTGTCATGACAAGCCTTGACGGATATCCTCTGACAAGGAAAGGCCATGCCGGACAGGCCCTGTTCAATGCCAACATTTCATCATTTGTCGGCGGATTCGTGGGAATCCTGTTCCTTACTGCAATGGGTCCGACCCTTGCCAAAGTCGGTCTGAAGTTCGGTCCTGCAGAGCTTGCAGCACTTGTCTTCATGGCCCTGACCTCAATCGGATGGCTCCTCGGTGATGACCCGATCACATGTCTGATTGCAACAGGTATAGGAGTCTTGCTCTCTACAATCGGTATTGACCAGAGTTCCAACCACTTCAGATACACCTTCGGATCCATGAAGCTTTTGGCCGGAATCAACTTCATTCCGCTCGTAATCGGAATGTTCGGTCTGAGCCAGGTCATGGAGATGCTTGAGCCGGAAGATCCGGACAAGAAGGGTCATGATTATGCCGGAAAACTCAGGATCAAGGACAGCTTCTATAGCTTCAAGAGATTCCTGCAGCTCCTGCCGGTCATGCTCAGAAGTGCAGTTTTGGGTATGTTCGTCGGTTTCCTTCCCGGAGCAGGCGGAACAACCGGTGCATTCCTTTCATACATCCTTGAGAAGAAGATCGGACGTCATAAGAAAGAGATGGGAACAGGTGTCCTTGAAGGTGTTTCTGCATCCGAGGCAGCAAACAACGCAGCTGCAGCAGGTGCATTCGTTCCTCTCCTTGCCCTCGGTATTCCCGGATCATCGACAACCGCTGTTCTTCTGGGAGGACTTCAGGCATGGGGTCTCAAGCCCGGCCCGCTCCTTTATGAACAGGAAGCCGAGTTCGTCTGGGGTATGACCGCATCGATGTACATCGGAAACATAATGTGCGTCATTGCAGGTATTCTTGTCATCCCGATTCTGATGAGAATCCTCAAGGTTCCCAAGAAGATTCTTGCACCAATCATCATCGGAGTCTGTGTCATCGGTTCCTACTCGGTCGGAAACAGCATCTTCGATGTCGAAGTCATGATCATAGCCGGTATTGCCGCCTACTACATGAAGAAGAGCGGTTATCCGATGGCACCGATAGTGCTTGCCTTCGTCCTCGGACCGATTTTCGAGCTCAAGGCCCGCCAGGCACTGGAAATATCGAACTGCAACCTTCTGATCTTCGTCCAGAAGCCGATTGCTGCAGTGTTCCTCGGAATCACCGTGATCCTCTGCCTTGCTCCGGTTGTCATGAACATCGTCAAGAAGGCAAAGGCAAAGAAAGCCTGATCGGAGGGAAAAATGGATTATTCATACTTTGAAGACAAATTCGCCGGCCAGAAGACAAAGGTCGGAATCATCGGAGCCACCAGAGGCTACGGCTATACAATCGTCGTCCAGCTTCTCTACACTCCGCAGTGCTCGCTCCGCCTCATCTGTTCCAGACACCCCGATGAGTGTGTTGATGTCCTGAAAAAGGTCGGATACAACGAAAAACTCATTAAAGTCTGCGCCACAGGCGATGATGTCAAGGCTTGCGGACCGGATGATATCCTTGTTGTAAGTGACTACAGGCTCATCGTCGGCGCCGGACTGAACACAGTTGTCGAGTGCACCGGAAAGGTTGACCTCAGTTCCTCTGCGGCAGCATTGGCAATCGAGAACGGAATCAACGTCTGCATGGTCTCGAAGGAGACAGACAGCGTCTGCGGACCATATCTGACCAAGCTGGCACAGGAGAAGGGTGTCATCTACACTCTGGCCAACGGTGACCAGCCCAGGAATCTTGCAGATCTGTGCTCTTGGGCAAGGGCTCTGGGTCTTGAGATCGTCTGCGCAGGAAAATCCAGCGAGAACGATATCATCTACAACCCCGAGACATCGGAAATCACCTACCTGGAGGCCACCCCGTCTGCAGTGATTCCCGAGCTAGCCAAGTACAGGGAGTTCAAGGGAGTCGAGACCCTCAAGGCCAGATATGAGCTTCTCAAGTCGATGCTCGGACCCATTTCCGCGGACCTCTGCGAGATGAACCTGGTCTCCAACGTAACCGGCCTCAAGCCGGCTGCAATCGAGCTCAACTATCCGGTTGCAAGGATTACCGAGCTTGCAGACATCTTCATTCCCGAAGAGGACGGCGGAATCCTCAAGGAGACCGGTGTCGTGGACGTCTTCTATGACTACAGGTATACCGATGAGGTAAGCTTCGGCGGAGGTGAGTTCGTCATCGTGAAATGCAACGATGAGCAGACCTGGGAGCTTCTCAGAGGCAAGGGACACGTTGTCGGAAAGAGCGGCAAATATGCCTGCATCTACTGGCCGTATCACTTCCTCGGAGTCGAGACCCCTGCATCTATCCTTCTGATGGATTTCCTCGGCGTAGGTCTTCACAAGAACTGCCGCCAGGTTTCCGTCATGGTCGGAAAGGTCGAGGCAGACTTCAAGAAGGGTTCCACTCTCAAGGTCGAGGGACATCATCACACGATCGAGAATGTCACCCCGCAGCTCTACGAGAAGGATAAGGTTCCCGCAGGTGTTCTTCCGTTCTATCTGCTCAACTGGGCGGAGGTCACGGCTGACATCAAGAAGGGTGATTTCATTACAGAAGATAAGGTTCGCATAGACCCGGCGCTTTCGGATGCCTATGAGTTCTTCACAAAGGGACTGCAGCTTTGATGCAGCAAAGATAATAGGAGTAAATTATGGCAGATTATTTCAAAAGAGTTGCGGCTATGACGCCGACACAGTTCTGGATCAACAACGTCACGGAGGAAGAGGCCCACATGGCAATCGAGGCCGGTGCAGTGGGATGCACACAGAATCCGTCGTTCGCATACAAGATGCTTGTTCACCCGACAAAGAGTGAAGAGGCCCGCAAGGTCCTGCGCAACATCCTCAAGGAAGAGAAGGATGATGCAATGGTAGAGGTCAAGCTCCAGAGAGAGCTGGTTTCCAAGATCGCAAAGATCTTCTATCCCATCTACGAGGCCACGAACGGAGAGCTCGGTTATGTCAGCATCCAGGGCGACCCGTATGACGAGAGCTATGAGACCATCATGAAGCTTGCCCACTTCAACCGCGAGGCAGGACCCAACATCATGATCAAGATTCCCGCAACCGATGACGGTATCAGAGCCATCGAGCAGTGTGCTGCAGAGGGAATCCCCCTCAACTGCACTGAGGTCATGAGCATGGACCAGACCATCGATGTTCTGAATGCCTATGAGAGAGGTGTTGCAAGAGGATGCGGAAAGGCTCCCGTGACCTACATCTCACACATTGCAGGTATTTTCGACGAGTATCTCGGAAAGGTCGTCAAGGCAGAGAACATCGACATCTCACCCGATGCCCTCTATCTTGCAGGAAAGGCCTGCGCACAGAAGGTCAGATACTACATGGATCTCCGCGGCGGCAAGGTCAAGCTGATCAACGGCGGCGCAAGAGGCCTCCAGCACTTCACCGAGTGGGTCGGCGGCGATGTCTCCAACACGATCAACTGGCTCGGCACAGCTGACAAGCTCATCGAGAAGGATGCTCCTGTAGTTCCGTGCTTCAACAATCCCGTTCCGCTCGATGTCATCGACGAGCTGGTCAAGAAGCTTCCCGACTTCAGAAAGGGTTATTTCACTGGTTCACTCAAGCCGGAAGAGTATCATGACTACGGTCCGGTCGAGCTGTTCTGCTCAAGCTTCCGCAAGAACTGGAAGCAGGCCCTGGACATCATCGCCGAAGAGAGAAAAAGCCTGTAAGGGAGGGTTTCAATGGAGAAATTCACAACCAGAGCTGCAAGGCTCAACGGTCCTTATGACATCGAACTCATCGAGAGAGATCTGGTCTGCGGAGAGAACGACATAATCGTCAAGAACCACCTCTGCGGTGTCTGTGGCTCGGATAAGAGCTTCTACCGCGGATTCATGCCGCCTCAGACTGCAGAATTCCGCCAGCCGCCTGAGTTCCCGTTCCTTCTCGGACACGAGAGCGGCGGAACAGTCGTTGCTGTCGGAAGCAGAGTCGCAGACTACAAGGTCGGTGATGAGGTCATCTCATTCGGTTGGAACAACAACTATGCGGATTACTTCAAGGCCGAGGCTTTCCAGCTCCAGCCGGCTCCCAAGGGACTGGAGAAGGATTTCGCAGCCCTCGGAGAGCCCATCGCATGCGGTATGTTCAGCGGAATGAACACCGGAGTCCAGCTGGGAGATACGGTCGTTGTCATGGGCGGAGGTTTTGCCGGTCAGATCATCGCACAGTGCTCCAAGCTCAAGGGTGCCCATCAGGTCATCGTCGTCGATCCTCTTGAGGGTAAGCTCAACCTTGCCAAGGAGCTCGGAGCCGATGTGGTCCTGAACCCCAAGGAGCAGGATGTTGTAGCCGCAGTCAAGAAGCTCACAGGCGGAGTAGGTGCCGATGTCGTCGTCGAAGCCGCCGGAAGCGCCGATTCCTTCAATGCCGCTTCAGCAATGATCAAGCACAACGGAAAGTTCGTCTTCTACAGCTGGGTGACCACCCCGATTACACTGAACATCAGCCGCTGGCACGATGACGGACTGGAGTTCGTCAACACATGCCTCGTGCATCACACCTGGCAGCAGCGCTATGTCTGGTTCCCCGAGGTCATGAGACCCATCATCCAGGGCAGCGTGAAGATCAGACCTCTGATCAACGCAGAGTTCAAGCTCGCAGACCTCAAGGAAGGCTTCGATTACGTTGACAAGGACGATACTGCAATCAAGGTCATCTTCAGACCGTAAGTAAGATCCGCAAATTTTGAAAAATGTAAGCCTGGGATGCCGGAAGATACGGCTCTCAGGCTTATTTTGTTCCTGAGTAGAACTGTCTTTCCAGCTCATCTGCCAGACCCGGGAGGTTCTCCTTCGGATGGGAAGGGGAGAGTCGCCTTAGGAAGGCATGCGGGGTCTCGTAGGCCGGTCTTCTGATTCCGATCCGCCGCATCCTGCGTTCGAATCTTATGAACCTTCCTGCAGCGGAATTCCTGTTTCTCAGATAACGGAAATAAAAGAGAAGGGGACCGAACAGTTTCCTTCTGAATCCGGAGAGCCTGGCGGTGCGGATTCTTGTTCTGGTCTCTCCGTTTTCTGCGCCCTTTGCCTTTCCCATCCTTCTTTTCCTGTACCTGATCAGGATTGAAATACCCACAACCACAAGAATCGCAATCACAACCGGAATGAGCCAGGAAACATCTTTGTATTCCCTGAAAATCTCCGAGCCCACTCGCTGACTGTATACGGATGCATCGAAGTCATAGACATAACTGACGCCGAAAAGCGAAGACAGCCATCTGAAGAAGGCTTCCGCGATTCTTCCGAGGAACGAGGTAATCTTTCCGAAGAGGCCGGAGAGGAAAGTCACCAGTGATGAAGAAACGGCTTCCATGTCTCTCAGAGACAGGAATGCCAGAAGCCCCAGAACTGCGATGATGGCACCCAGCACCGCTATTCCCGCAATCGATTTTCCCTGGGAATCCTTCTGTGGCCTGAGGCGCTGCAACGTCAGGGCTGCAAGCAAGGATAGTGACGAAACGAAGCCCCAGATGATGAACTGTGCCGGATTTTTTAACATATCAGTGCCGGATAGGGCCATCAAGGTACCTTCAAGGATTATCGACAGATCAAACATGAACAGTACTTCGGACCGCTTGGGACTTCTGTTTGCGGTGATTGCGGTGTCTACGAAGAGGATGAGGATCATGGCGCTGAAAATGATGTGTGTGACAACAGACCTGCCGGACAGGACCAGACTTCTCTGGATCAGGAAGGTTGCGCCGGCGGCAGTGATTGCATTGAAGACGGCAAAAACCGGGAGCAGGACCTTTTTGCCGATCATTATCGTGTCGGCCAACAACAGAAGCGTCATTGCAATCGATACAGGCAGCAAGGGGACGGACAGTACCAGATTTCGGGTCTGAAGCATGCACCAGATGCTCAGGAGAATGACTTCATGGGAGCAGAGGATGCTCCATCTGTCAGCTTCCTTCATGGGACCTCCTGATCTGGTCAAAGCGGATCATGCGCCTGCCGTTGCCATCCGAAGCGGCCGTCCGTACGATTGCCGATGCTCCGGGTACTTCGCAGTCGAGCTGCTTGGACGGGTTGTCGTCCTTGCAGACAAGGTGGATCTGTCCCATGCCGAAAGACGCCCTGGCTAGGCCCTGGAAGAAACACTCCTCTCCGTTGTATTCAAGGCCCGCCAGTTCTGTCAGAAGCAACGGGACCTGTTCCTCCCGGCCGTTGCCTTCGACTATATGAAGCTCTTTTCCTCCGAATGCAGGCAGCACCAGGGTGCAGCAGACCTTCTTACGTGTAAGTGAAAGGATGCAGGAGGCGGTAAGGCTTATCATGTCCTCGAGCTCCTGTGTGAAGACATGGTCCAGGACCATGCTCACTCCGGCATTGTTGACTTCCTCCCTCCAGCTGGTGAATGACATCAGGTCAAGAACGAAGGTAACGAGTCTCGGGACTACAGGCTGGTATTCGTTTACGGCAAGCTTTCCCTGTGCGGCCAGAACTCTCCAGTTTATGTTTCTGGTGCTGTCGCCATAGTGGTAGTCATGGATTCCCTTGAAGAACGTATTGTCCTCCATGCATCCCTGATCCGAAGCAAGGAGTCCGGAGTTCATTCTTATCAGCGGATCGGTATCAACTGCAAAGACCCTGGGATAGACCACTATCATGGCCGGTTCGGACAGCGCATATTCTCGCGTTTCGGAACAGAGGCCGAACCCGTCTCCTGAAGTTGCCATGACCGACTGCATGACGGAAACTCCGCGGGAGTGGGCTCTGAATTCAGCAGTCCATGATGCACTCTGTTTCGGAAGAAGCCATGTGACATGTCGGGTTAACTCAACATCATCCGCCAGGAAATTGGGTTTTTCATCGAAATAACGGATATCTATCCAGAGAACGGGGAGGACCTTTCCGTTCGAAGCTTCAAGTCGGAACTGTATGTTTTCATCCGGGAAGACATTGCAGGATATGGAGTGGGCATCCACTTCTACAGACCTGAGGGATAGCTTCCCCCAGACAAAAGACAGAATCCCTATGGCAAGTACTGCAAGGAGGAAAACCGTCAGGTTGATGAATCGGAAGTAGGCCGAAAGTATGCTGAGGACCGTTAGGATCAGTATTCCCGCAAGGCTTGAGAAGTAGCTTCTCGACCCGCTGTTCCCATCCTGTTTCAAAGCATCTTTTCCTTCTGAGGCGGAACCGGCTCGGATTTGATTATCTCTTCAAGCGTGGACAAAACGCCGATGTTCCTGTACGAGGCCTGGGCGGAAAGCTCCACCCTGTGGCTGAGAACCGGAATGAAGAGTTGCTGTACATCCTCGGGTATCACATAATCCCTGCCTTCTATGGCGGCAAGGGCTTTCGAACCCTGGAAGAGGCATCGGCTTGCACGCGGACTTGCGCCGAGTCTGAGATTGCCGTGACTTCGTGTCTTCTGGACTATCCTTACTATGTAGTCCTTGATGTCTTCGCTTACGAATACCGCTTTTGCGCATTCGCGCATCCGGATCAGGTCTTCCGGTCTGGAAATAGCCCTCAGTTCCCCGAACGGGATATCATCTCCGACTTTGGAAAGCATGGAGATTTCCTGGTCCCGATCCAGATATCCGAGGGAAATCTTGAGGAAGAACCTGTCCAGCTGGGCAGCAGGGAGAGGGAAGGTACTGTCTTTCTCTATGGGGTTCTGCGTTGCCATCACGAAGAACGGATCGGGAAGGGCAAAGGTCTTGCCGTCGATCGTGACCTGCCTTTCCTCCATGGCTTCCAGAAGGGCTGCCTGTGTCCTAGGGATTGCCCTGTTGATCTCATCTGCCAGAAGCAGATTGGTGTTCACCGGTCCGAGAATGGTCTGGAACTCCGTTGTCTTCTGGTTGAATACCGTGGTTCCCACTACATCCGAAGGAAGCAGGTCCGGGGTGAACTGGATTCTGGTCTGAGTGCATCCCAAGGCAATGGAGAGAGCCTTTACAAGGGTTGTCTTTCCCGAACCCGGCAGGTCTTCCAGCAGAACGTGTCCGTTGCAGATCAATGCCGCGAAGACCAGTCGGAGTTGTTCGCGCTTGCCGATGATTATCTTCTCCACCTCGTCGATGAGGCGGTTTACCGTTTCCTGTACACGATTTGTTTCAGACATGGATGTCCTCCATCAGTTAAAGGATAGGAGCCGATTGTTGAACTGTCAACTTACAATCGGGGCTTGCCCTGTGCGCTTTTCTGACGGATAATCGCAGTATGTGGTTCGTGCTTGTGCTCTTTATCGCTATCCTCATTCTGGGCGTTGTCGAAGACACGATACTCAAAAAGCGCATTAAAAGCATTCCCCTCAGAATCCTTGTCAACGGGACAAGGGGAAAGAGCAGTGTCGCAAGAATGCTGGTCGCTGCTCTCAACGGGTGTGGAATCAGAACATTCGGCAAGACCACCGGTTCGGTCGCAAGATTCATTCTTCCTGATCTCTCGGAAGAGGATGTGCCTCGCAAGAAAGGAACAAGAATAGTCAGAGAACACGATTTGCTGTTTAAAAAAGCAGTAGAGAATGAATGTCAGGCTATTGTTTGTGAGTGCATGGCAATCCGTGAAGAGAACCAGAGAATCATCGGAGACAAGCTTGTAATGCCTACGGCTGTGGTCATAACCAATGCCAGGGTAGACCATGTGGACCAGATGGGGAGCACCGAGGAAGACACGGCACAGGTCCTGGTCCAGAGCATCGGAAAAGCCGCGGATATCTTCACGGCCGATTCCAAGGTAGATGCTGCATTGAAGCAGTTGCACGGGACGGGGAATATCCACTTTGTGGGGCCGCTTGCGGAGCAGTATGAACCTTATCTTCAGAAGTTCAGTTTCCCTGTCTATGCCGAGAACCTCTCGGTCGTGCTCGAGGTCTGCAGAAGCCTCGGTCTCAGAGACGAGGATGTGCTTGAAGCCGTTGTGAAGACAGTCCCTGATTTCGGAATGAAGGGCAGTGTTCAGGTCGACGGACATCTGATTGTAAACGGGTTTGCGTCCAATGATTCGAGAAGTGCGCAAAGACTTCTGGAAGGAAGGGACATGGGAAGTGTTTCAATTATCTATAATAATAGAAGCGACAGGGAGTTCCGCCTGAAGATGTTTGCACAGCTCTTCAAGGATGCCGGGGTGTCCGACCTGGTGGTCGTAGGCGACAATCAGGTCAAATGCAGGAGACTCTTTGCCAAATATCTCGGAGAGCTAGCCGTCAGGAGCACGGATCCCTCTCCCGAAAAGATCATAGGGCAATGCAGAAGCACTGTTATCTGCATGGGAAACATAAAAGGCGCCGGCCATGCGCTTCTGGATTATTGTACCGGCCATCTGACGGAGGCATAATGCTACATACGGCAATCGGAATAAGCATAGTTCTCGGATTCCTGTTTTCCGAGTTTCTCGGCATTTTCACCGGAGGGCTTGTTTCTGCAGGCTATCTGGCCTTCTACATGGAACAGCCCTGGCGTCTGGTAAGCACCCTTGTCCTTGCCATTGTCATCTACCTTGCCACCAAGGGCCTGCAGAAGTTCATAATCATTTATGGAAGAAGGCGTTTCATGGTAGTGGTTCTGCTTTCCCTGATCGGAACATGGCTTGTTGAGCAGAGGCTGTATTACTATCTGCGCTTTGTAGAACAGGACATCAGAGTGGTCGGATACATCATTCCCGGATTGATTGCAAACGACATGTTCAAGCAGGGGATTGTCAGGACTGTTCTTGCCGTATCTATACTTGCCATAGTGATTAGACTCATTCTTATGCTCGGAATCCTCTGAGATAAAAATTGCGTAATACATAAAAATAAAACAGAATTATTTCTTTTTTACTCAATTTGCAACACAATTTGTATTTTCAGTTACAAAATGCGGATAAATATTCCTTGCATTTGCTCATATGCGGTTGTAAAATGGTTTTGTACGGACAATATCCGGCACTCTGCCGATATTGATTAGTCAATTGGAGGATATTATGAAGAAAGTTGCTTTGGCATTTGTTCTTGCCATCATGCTCCTGGCTGTTCCGGCATGCCTTTTCGCCGACATCACGGGAG
>JAEEGL013786802.1_pt1 | contig 13996 bp, 13 predicted proteins | sample 9134231 | NCBI WGS metagenome assembly JAEEGL01 (sample SAMN16246548, study PRJNA631951) | gut metagenome | biome: gut microbiome; feature: rumen; material: fiber-attached | host: Bos | place: Iran: Karaj | collected 2018-10
CAATCATGCGTCCGAAAGCGCGCCAGTCGTCTTCCAGTTTGTTGACGCGATCCTGTAGAAAACGCCAACCAACCGGCAAGATTCTTTCCGCGTCCCAGCGTCTAAGCGCTTCCTTGCCCAACGTTTCAAGCTCTTCGGGAGCCAGGTCGGACGAGTTTGCTTCGAGCGCGCCCAGTCGTTTAACGACCTCTGTATCCGGACGTCCGTCGTCTTCGCCATAATCGAGTTCCGTCAGAAAATCGGCGATTTGAGGAGGCGCGCCAAATTCAAATTGCGAAGCAATTTCTAAACTTGTTTCAACGGCGCGACGGAGCGGGGCGGCGTAAAAACGCGTTGGATAGAGATTCATTTCTCGTAGTTTGGCGCCGAGTCGCCTCCCTTGCTCATGACCTTCTTCCGTAAGCGGAAGATTTGTTCGAGAACCGACGCGGAGAACAACGTCGCCCTTGTTGAACGTGTTGCCGTGCCGGGCGACGATTAGTTTTGTCGTTTGCATTGTCTTTTGACTTCTGGTAAATCAACGATAATGATCAAGTAATTCGCCATTTTCGCGAATGATCTGTTCCACTCGTTTGAGATCTTCTTCGGAATCGATCCCCGAGACGGTTTTATCATAGCCTTGCGGATACGTTCCTTCAACCATCTGAATGCGACGACCGTTTTCAAGGAATCGCAACTGTTCAAGCTGTTCCAAATCTTCGTACGGACTTTTTTCAGAGGTTGCGAAGAAACGCAAAGCGTCGTAACGGTACGCGTAAAGACCAACGTGCCGTTTGACAGGGCTGAACGGCGACTCTTTCCGCAGCCGTTTTTCGTCTCGGAACGCGGGAATAATGTTTTTAGAGAACCAGAGCGCTTCATCAGCGGGGTTGGTTACGACGGTCGTGCCGCTGAAAGGCGTATCCTTTTTCGAGTCCCGTAAAACGTCGAGCGCCTCCCAAGAAAGGCGCGTGTAAACGGAAGCGACGTCCGCGTTTGGCGATTCTTCCAGCGCTTTAATAAGCTTGACGACGAAGTCGGGAGGGCAAGTCGGGACGTCGCCTTGTAAATTAACGACGAAATCGGGCGCAGATTCTTGACGACTGGCGACTTCCCATGATCGATCGGAACCCGAACGGCAGGCGTCGGACGTTATCATAACCGGTATGCCGGATTTCTCGCACAAACTTACGATTTGGTCGCTGGGACATTGGTCAGAAGGCGTTTCCGTCGCGACGATCGCGGAACATGAAGGAATCTTCTTGCAAACAAAGGAGGCGATTTCCCAAACGCGTTCAAGAATAGTTTTTCCCGCCAACATCTTCAAGGGCTTTCCAGGGTAACGTGTAGAGTTGTAACGGGCGGGGATGACGATCAGGGTTTTCATTATGCTAACTCTCGAAGTTGAAATGGCGCGAATTATTCATTGATAAGGAAAGGGAATTCGACCCCATCTTGTTCCTTCCAGTCGATTTTGACGCGGGAAAGATACCAGTCTTTGCCGCCGGTTTTGTTTCCTTGAAAAAAGAGCCAAGTCTGCCCGTCGTCGTCGACAAAAACGCCGGGGTGTCCGGACTCCGATTCGTTCCATTGACCTTTAGGACCGTTCGTAATGAACGGGACGTTCCAGAGCCGCGTCCAATTGACGCCGTCGTCGCTGACGGCGACCCCTATGTGTTGCGGATTGTTGTTATATCCGCCTGCGTAGAACATATAGAGTTTATCGCCGCGAACGACAGTCGTCGGCGCTTCGATGCACTGCGTTTCCCAAGGGAGCGTCGGTTCGAGAATTGAGCGATCCGCCGCCTGTCGCCAGTCGTCTGGACCGAGGTCCGCGAGTTGTTCGACTGACGCGTCGGACGTCGCGACCACGAGTTTTTGAATTTTACCTTCAGGGTCGCGCGTGGCAGCGTAAAGGAAGAACTTACCTTTAAACAGAATTAGATCCGCGTCGATAGCGCGACCATTGGTCCAATCGCCCTGGGGGCGGAAAACGGGGTTTTTAAGATTAGGTTTGAAATGGACGCCGTCGTCGGAGACCGACGCGCAGATCGAGTCTTTGGCGCCCGTTCCGTAGGACTGGTAAAAGAGATAGACTTTATTGTTGAAGACGCGAGCGCAAGGGGCGCAGAACCCTTTTTTTGTAACTTCTTGTTCTGGAAGAAGATTGGTTATAAACTCCCAGTTTGTCAAATCGTCGCTTCGAGCGATTCCCACCGTCCAACCATATTTTCCTCCGTCCTTTTCCTGTGGGGGAATGGAGAAGTACATGTAATATGTTCCCTTAAAGCGAACGACGGTCGGATCTTTAGCAAAATCTACGGGCGCCCAGCGCATTTTGGGGGACACGAGAGACGGGGCGTCGCGGGGGACGATCGAGTCGATTCCTTTTGGGACTGAAAATATCGTTGGAACGTCGGAGGATTCTTGAGCTATGTTGGACTTGATCGGGCAGAAAAGGATTACGAGGACCAAAAAGAAGTTCCAAAAAACTGTTCTTGCGACGGCTTTGGAGGAAAAATTCATCTGCCCATGCTCCTGAAATAACAAGAAACGGCGACAACAATGCTCGCTTGACCCTCTTGATGAAGGATCCCCAACGTGGGGATTATAACGTTTTTTCTGGATTTTTCAATTTCATTTTGACTCGAGATATTGGCGTTTATTCGTAAAGAAACCGGGAAATGGTGGAAAAACGCGTTGACGTCATATCCCTCGGAACTATAATGGCGAGCTAGAGGGCGGCTGGCGTCCCTCGTATGGCTGCGTGGCGGAATGGCAGACGCTGGGGATTTAAAATCCCTTGTCCTTAACGGACGTGCGGGTTCGAGTCCCGCCGCGGCTATATTGAGTCTAACCTGAAATTCAAGTTTGACTCGTAAAATACCGAGCGAAACCGAAAAAACAAGGGTTTTTTGAAAGGGCGGAAACGCCCTTTTTTTTATGTATTTTTACGTAGTTTGACGCCGTTTTGTGTCACGTTTTGTGTCACGCGTCTTGTCGGATGTGTCACGCGTCTTTGTTACGTGTTTTTCCGCGTCTGCCGTCGCTTTGTCGAAGTATGAGTCAAGGACTCGGAGATAGTGTTTCTGTTGTACCTTTGGAGTATGACCGATCCACGCTCCGACGACATGTTCCGGAAACCCGTCCTCGACAAGATCGTTCTCGGCGCTCGCCCTCATATTCTGGAAGAGTTTCTGCCAAGGGGTCAATCCTGCAAAGAATAGAATCCGTTTGAATCCTGAATCAAAGTTCTGTCGTCTGTTTTGCCAGACGACGAAAGGTTCTCCGACAGGAGCTTCGTCGAAACTTGCTTTCAACTCGCGCTCCAAAATAGGAAACATAGGGATCAACCTATTTTCTCGTCCTTCGTAGCGACTCGTCTTCGGCGACGGAACCAAGAGACGTTTTTTCTCCCAGTTCACGCAGTCCCATGTTAATAATAACGGTTCCTGCTGCCGAAGTCCGGCGACGCGCCACAAGACGAACAGCGTCCGCCAGTTTTGACTCGGACACGCTTCGAGAATACGTTCCGTCCAGTCGCGTGGAATCTGAAAGTCTTTCGTCCTGTTGACAGACGAACCTTTTTTCACACGCTCGTAGACGTTTATTTTCGCGTATTCGTTTTTGACGCACCACGCCCAGAATGTTCTGAAACGTCCGATCGTCGTGCTTACGGTCGCTTCGCTGTAAACTTCCGAGAGTCTTTTACGACTTTCCTGCGCTTCCGTTTCCGTGATCTCGCTTACCGTCCGGCGTTCGTCATAGAGTCGCGTTAAACGCTCGCCGATGAGTTTCCAGACGAGTTGCGTCGATCCGGAAACTTCCGCCGACTTCTCTTTGAAGAACTCGCTCCACGCGTCGCGAATTGTCAGAAACTTTTTCGCCTCGACGATTCCGCAGACTGCAAATCGTCGTTGCAGATCGATCGGCGCGTTCTCAAAGTAGCAGCGCGTCATCCGATCAAGCGGTTCCCCATGGCGTTCGGCGACGATCCACGTCTCGATCATCTGCATCGCAGTCTCGGCGTCAGATCGCGTATAAGAAGAATCGAAGAAGACGTCTTTTCTCTCTCCGTTTACACAGAAACGAATCCGAAACGCTACGGTTCCGTTGCGTCTTTTGATTTCGCTTAGTGTCGCCATTTTCTTTCCTCTCCTTTCCGGCGACGTCGTAACCCGTCGTCAACGATGCCGATTTTGTTGTTATAAGTCAACATGGTTTTTCTCTCTCATAGCGTCGCGTAACGCCGTCCGACTGAAACGATAGGTCGTTCCGATTTTCAAACAGGGGACCTCGCCTCGCTTGACAGACTGGATCAAAGACGGACGCGACGTTCTCAAAAAGATCGCCGCCTCCTCCGCCGTCATAACGTCTGAGTCGCCGAAGGCGTCGGGTTTGCGCGTGTCGGATGCAAAACAGGACGCCTCCGGCAAAGAGCGGCGCCCTGCGTTTTTCCCATCGAGATAATTCGGTTTAGGCATGGAATCCGTCTTCGCTGTCATTCTGTTTGATGTGGCCGCCAGAGTCGGAGACGTCAAGTGTCTGTGTCCGCTTTGACGGTTGCTCCGTACATGTCGTCTGTGTCGGATGCGTCAACGATCCGCAACGTCGATCTCTGCGAGACGTTCGGGATCGTCGCCGGAGTCTCCTGCGGTTACGTTAAGATCAACGACGGAAACATCGCCGGGACCCTTCGCGCAGGCGAGCGCGTCCAAAGCGTGTTGAAGTTCTTTGCTTCGCGCTTGAAAGACATTCTCGACGATTGTAAAAACGGTAGAGGCGCGTTCAACAATCTTCGCATTTAGCGCGTTCATCTCGACGTCGAACGTCGCGGGGTCCGCTTTGTTGATCTTCTCGATCTCGTCACGGATGAAGATCAGTAGCGAATCGAGTTATCGGACGCTCCGACATTGTCACAGATAGAGCCAAAAACACCTGAGATTGTCATTGTGTTTCTCCTATGTTGTGAGGTTGGTTAAAGATTCGAGATTTACGCAGCGTCAGCGTCGTTTTCGTCGTCCGTGAGAGAGTCGCGCCAGAGTCTGAGTTCTTCGGCAGTAAGATCATCAGGGATAAAGACGAGTTTCCCGTCACTGCGCTTCGCGACGCTTTCAAGTCGATACATGAGGCATCGGGCCGTTAACTCATTCTCAAAAATTGCCCGCGTCGTAACGTTTTTGTAATAGCTTTTACGGTTTCTTAAGTCGGAAACCGAGATTACGCGTCCTCGCCCGTCGCCGGGTTCGAGGAGATCAAACTTCTCAACGTCGTTCGTCTCAAAGATATATCGATAGAGCGCGTCGACCTTCAACGGCATGGGCTTTTCCGTCGCGTCTACGATGGGGACTTCGTCATTACGACGCGGCGCGATTTGGGGCGATACGGCGTCAAGAACGATCCCCCAAACAATGTCTCGCGTTTTGCGGTAATATTCGCAAAGTTGAATTGCGTTTCTTATTGTTTCAGCAGGAATAACCGTCCAACTCGGGACCGCTAAGCCGTCAAGATCGACCGTCAAGGAGTCGTTTAGCGGATCGTTATTCAGAGCGAGGTTCCAAAGATGTAATTGTAACGCGATTTGATGGACGACAAAAAACAACTTCTTACAAAAAGCATATTGAGGCAGATCGTTGTTTTTACTTGCTTTTGTCGCGAGTTCGTCGAGAGTGTCAATGTATTCTTCGAGTTTGTCACATTTGTCGCAATAAAACGCGCCCTCGTTGAAATCGTGAACATATCGAAAAATCCCTTTCCAACATGCGCGAGACTTCCGAAGATCAAGCCTTTTTTCGAGTTTTGATTCTATCTCTGGGTAATAGACGTAGATAAACCGATTCAGAAACCCGTTTCCTCGAAGTTTTAGCGGGCTAAGACAAGTCATAGACGTTGGTTGCATTTCAAGATACGCTGCGATACCGTTCTTGGATATTTTTCCTTGTGTTTTTCTGGTCGCAGGAGTCGCAATATCGATGACGCCGTCCAATAAATTATTAAACTTCGAGAACTCTTCATTCGTGTATTTCACATCTTTAGGCGATGTGCCACTATCCAAAATCGCGCTCGCGTCCTGTTTGGCGAGAAGAAGACCGGGCTGAGTTTGTCCGTCAAGTTGAGACTGCAAACTGTTTGTGAAGATTTGAGCGGCTAACGCCGGGATAGAGACATAATCAGTAACGTAGGACGCGCCCCCGTTTTCAAGTATAAGTAGCTTCAATTCCATCTCTTGAATTTTGTTTTTATCCTGATTCGCCATCGAATACAGTTGATCCAGTTTTTTTTGTATGGCTCTCTTCTGAGTTCGCGCGACGTTTTGTTGCTCTAACAGTTCAGAGTTGATTGATCGTATCGGAGCGAGAGTAAACCTCGAGACCTCTGATTTGCTGTTAGAACTCCCGCCGATATGGATAGAGTTGATAGCAGGGTTTATAAACTCCTCCGGATCTAGGGGATTTAAGACTATCTTTGCTTTGTGAAGCCCTAAATGTCCGCTCGACGTCGTAAGCATAGCAGCGAGTGTCGCACCGTAAGGGGCGCCAAATTTTGCTCTCATGTCTTTTAGGATCGCCTGTACCGACTCCGGCAACGCAGTTAGCGGGAAACGTTCATCAAACGCATCACTATCGAGTTTCCACGAATTTAATTCGGCGTTTTTCCGCTCTCTGAGTTCAAGTAACTCGAGGCGCATTTTGAGCGTCTGTCGCTTTCGGCGCTCGTCTTCGGTTAGCGGTTGCGAATATTCGGCTATCATCCTTTCAATCTGCTTGTCGTCTGGATATCCATTGGATGAAACAATGTCTTTCATAGTTATTTCCTTTTAACGTTGATAAATATATTTAACATAAAAAGCTTTACATTCGGAATTAGCACGCTAGAATGGAGAGGTGATGAATATATCTCTAGCGCTAGCACGCGTATGGGAAACGGGGACTGTTTTTAAAACCGTCTCCGTTTTTCTTTTCTTGACGACGTTCCTGAATTTATGCCGCTTTGGTCTCGTCAGCGTCGTAACGCTCGCATTTAGCCTCTGAAACAAGCGTCCTCTTGTCGAGCGCTTCGAGAACCTCGTCGAGATAGTAATAGGGGTATCCGTCGCAGACGCGATGAAATGGAATCGCCCCCATCTTGCGATAGCGCTCAATCTTAGATCGAGACCAACCGAGGAGTTGGGAAAGTTCCGAAACCGTCAGCGGGCGGCGAATGTTGGCAGCGCCGTCAGCAACTTCGGCAGTTTTCGGACGTTGCGCTTCGATCGAAAGCGCAAACATGTTGGGATTAGTTCGTCTTTTAACCATGATTTCTTCCTTATAATGTCGTGAAGATACAGACCAGCGTGGGCGCGATACTACGCGTAATCCCCGCCGAACAAGCGAATCGATCCGCCGATCAAGAAAAAAATGACGGACCTGTTGACAGAGTCTTGAATCATGCTAACATAGAGAAATGAGCCTTTCTGACGGTTTGCCGTCGGTTAAGGTGAGCTGGGTCGTTGGCGATGACGCGAGTCATCAGACGATCTGCCTACGGGTCTATACGACCTGCCGTAGGAGGGGCGTGGACACGCCCTTATGTTGCGCTGCGACCGGTGGAAACATACGGTCAGTCTCGCGAGAGACAGGTAGCAACAATCCGTTGGCTTTGCCGGCGGGATGTCCTGAAGACCATGCCGTGCTTCCCTTCTCTGTTTGGCGACACCGACGGGAGCGCGGCTTTTTTTATGGTGGTTTAGAACATGAATCTTCACCACGAAGACTGCTTTCATTATAACAAACTTTAATGCGTTGTAAAGACTCTTTTTTTTTCTTCTTCAGTAAAACGTCATAATTTCATCTCTTTTGCCCCAATTTTGAGCTTTTGAAAAATCCACGTAGAGTATCACCATTGTCCGTCATCATTCAAATTTAATGCGTTTTATGAAAAAATTGCAATTCTTTCTAAAAAAACTCTCTTTTCTACTATCTTTCAGAAACTGTCTTTATTAGATAAAATAATCTTTACGCGCGCGGATAATATGTGTATTCCAGATGAGAACGATATTACCACAGTTTTGAACTGTTTTTTAAAATATTCAAAACTGTGGACTTAGAACGGTCAGTTTCTCCACGTCCCATCGTTAAAAAATAGAGTACGTGAATGTTTTAGAAAAGCTAGATAAGGCAGGAGATCGTCTTTCTTATGTATTATCGCGTTTCCCGTTCACATCTGCCGGAAGACAACAAATATCCTCGGTACGAGTCAGTAAAGAAAAGACAACTGTCGTGGAAGAGACTCGGCAGTTGTAATTTTTTATTAGAGGCAGATAATGGTCGCATATAAATGAATCGCACGTCGCACAAAGTATTTGTCCGTTGGTAAGGTCTGTTAAAGTGTGAACAAAATGAAGAAGGAAAGAAAAGCAGTCGTCGTCAGACTATTCTCTTGAACAGCATGTGGAAAAAAGAGTCATCCTGAGTATCCTATATTCAGCGTTGTTACAAACGACACGCCGTCGAGATGAACCGATCAGATAATTGAAGGTACGAGAAAGATGGGGTTTAGGTTTAGAAAGAGCGTCAATTTAGGCGGTGGCTTCCGGATTAATTTTAGCAAATCTGGCATTGGGTATAGCTATGGTTTCAAAGGAGCAAGAATAACGAAAAAAGCAAATGGTGGGGTGAGAACGACGTTATCGATCCCGAGGACTGGAATATCTTACGTTGAAGAATCTGGCGGATATAGGAGAACCTCTAAGAAAACAAACAAACTTGTTTCCTCTAATAGAACGGAGTCTAATAATTACTATACCGCGTCAAAAACGACTCCCGTTCGCGATCTAGATTGTCCTTTTTGCGGAAATGCCGTAGCGCGAGGGCAAAATTTCTGTACGAAATGCGGTCGTTCCCTCCCCTCGAATGTCTTTTTCTGTGATCAATGTGGCGAAGAAGTTTGGTCGAATCAAGAGTTTTGTCCAAACTGCGACGCTCTTCTCGTCTTTGACGACCAAACCTGCACCGAGGGCTCAGCCAATTGCATAGGACACTACTTTGTCATGGGGTGCGGTATTCTTTTCCTTATTGTGGGTATCATCGTTGTATTATCTCTAGTGTATATAGTGTTAATGATAATCGTCGCTTTTATTAACGCAGTCTTAGGAGTGTTGTTAGGCTGTTAAGGTCATCGAGTCAGAACGGGGGGAAACGATAGATTCGCGATCGGAACCAAGAGACTAGACACAAAAATAGTCGAGAACGGTTACGAGTTTCCGTCTGATTTTGACGAACCGTTTAGCGACGCACGACTGCGAAAAGCCCTGTTTAAAGAGTTCCAGCGTCAACGCCTCCTTGAAGGTTAGACGGTCGATAAGCGTCTCTAGCGCGTCGCGCCAGTCTGGAAGATACTGCGTTTCGACCGTTTCGCGGACATATTCAAGGTCGCTTCGGATTGTCGTAACGTCGCATAAAGTCAATTGCAAGCAACCGCCCTTCCTGATACACGTCAGAGGACATCGCTTAAAAAACCGTCGTGATCCTTAATCAGCCGCATAAATGATTTCGTCGTCCGTAAGAAGTACTTCGTCTAGTAGAAAAGCATGAACGAACGCGGATTCGGAATTACGTCTCCAACGGGCGATTTTTGCGAAGTCTGAGCGTGGATTGAGAGATTAACGTAGATAACAAGAACATTGAAATTTGAGCGAAAAGAGAGCGTTTTAAGCAGGTTCAAAATCTACGCATTAGATGATTCTTCTCGTAGATCGTCGTTAAGGCGTTCTCTGTATTCGTCGTCCATCGAGAGTCTCCCCGTTGCGTGAGAGGATCGCCGCTGGTGTTTTCATTTTTCTCGTCGCTTCGCTCCTGCGAAAAATGAAAGCCGACCAGCGCCGGGAATAGACGAACGTAATGAGGATAGTTTGAACGTTGAAAAGTCAACGTCTTTTTTTAATTGACTCATCCTAACTCGACGCTTTTTATGTATTTACGTTTCATTGAGGATAATGAGGATAAAAAGTCAATTTCTGTATGGAGTCTGTGGGAACTGACTCCATACAGAGAATATATAAAAGGGCTTTTTTGATATTTTATTATTATATTATTTTATTCCTATATATTGTTCTACGTTCTTCTCATGGTTTGTCTAACAAAAATGGACGCTTTGTCCTCCTTATCCCCATAGAGATGATAACATATTTTAAGACAATGAGTTGGAATTGCGTCCATTTTTGTTAGACGATATCCTGATTAGGACAAGAATTGACTCATTACAAGGTTCCGGAACGGCTTTCATTTTTTGAGGCGACGGCGTGCTAACGACGACGACCAAAAAATGGAAACTTCCGGAACAATCTCGACCGTGTTCGGTAAGACCTTCGACGAGCGTCAACACTCGGGGTGAAGTCTCCCTGCTTGAAGTCGTCTTCGCACGGCGAGTTTTCAGGAAACTTGTAAGTGGAAATGGTTATTTCCCGTACTTGTCCCAATCGACCTTCGGCGGTTCGATTAGCCAATCGCCGTATTTTTCGAGATACGCCTGATAGTTGAGACGCCTTTCTTTTGCTTCTTCGCCGCGATACTTTTCAGACGCGTATACAAGGTCGTCGCGACACGTAACGAACGGCGGATATTTGTTCTTTTCAAGGTTCTCAATCGCTTCGTCGTAGGACGGAATTAGATCGGTTAGAATCTGCGAAACAAGTTCATCCTCTTCTTTTAGATTTTTGTTTTCTCTTAGATTTTTGGGAATCGCGGAATTAAGCCATATTTGAACTAACGCTATCCAAACAACGCGTGGATCGCTACACAGGACTCTAGGGTAGTCCCCATACTTGTCCTTTTCTTTTTGGAAATCTGTAGAAACAACGTCGTCCCTGTCTCCATCTATATGTAAAAGACACGTCGCCATATACAGGGGAATATACGCTCGTTGCGAGACGGAGAAGACGCGCCCTTTGGAGTCGAAAAAATCCACAAGAACGTCGTCGCCCGGAAAGTCGTTATCTACGACAACCTTGGTTATTTCGCCGACGTGATAAGTGACAAACTTTTTATCGCAAAGAACGGCGCCTTCTTCTATCGGCTTTCCGGTTATTATCGATTTCTCTGGTCTTGCAATTTTAATCATTGTTCTTAACTCCTGTTAAAACGGTTGTAACTTGGTCAGAAGTGTCTTTCTCCCATTGAAGGAATCGACGATATAGGACGACGTTCTATTACGCGTTCCAAATTAGCGCGATTTACTTATAATACTTGTCCCAGTCGATCGTCGGCGGATATTTCAACGCGCTCCAATCGCTGTAATACGCTCTATCTTCGCCTGTGAACAATTCGTTCATAGTCTTGTTGTCCGACACAAAGGGCGGGAAACCGTTCATTTTTAGCAGTTCAACCGCTTCGTCGTAGGGCGGTATCAGGTCGGACAATATCTGATACCAAACCTTGGGTCCTACGTGATCTCTATCTTTGGGGCAACGTAGCCACATTGCGACTATGCCGTACCAGATAACGCGAGGATCGCTACAAACGACTTCTTTCACGTCTTGCCGGTCTTCTGGAAGTAAGTCGCGACGTTCTTCCGGAATTTCGATAACGACTCTTCCCATTCTCCTATAGACGCGTGGTTTCATCATTACCTGAAAAGCGATTCCCTTAGAATCGTAAAAGCTGGTTCCGTTAAAGTTTTCAAACGAAACGTCGAGACAATCGACTTTCGTTATTTCGCCGACGTGGTACGTCGCAAGTTTATGACGAAAGAAGAGTTCGGATTCAGGGATAGGTTCGCCTGTAATAATATTCTTTTCCGCGCTGGTAATTCGTATCATTTTTACGCTCCTGTAATTCGGTTTTCGGGATGTTTATCGTTCCATTCCTCCAAAATCATGAGTCTGGTTGCAATTTCAATAGGCTCGTATTCTTTGATCGACCCTACGTAGATTATAGGCAACCCGTGAGTATCGGCAACAATTTCATTCTCGCTGTTGTCCATGAACTGACCTGCGTTTTCTGGATCGTACTTCCCAAAGTCGTTAATTGTTCCGCGTTCGATAATCCACAGTCCGTAAACTCTTGAGAAAGGAACGGCAACGAGCGTGCTTCCCATCTCGCTTCCGTCGTGTTGAGCGCAAATAAGTTGGACGCGAGAATGCGACTCGCAGGGACCCGTATGATGATGAGTTCTTTCGACGTCGTTCGGCATGCCGACGGTTTCAGGCGCGTTTTGTAAATAATCTTTGCTTTCGGCGCGTCCCAGAACAAATGTTCTTGTTCCGACAACGTTGCGACGGAGAAATTAGAGCAAACAGATGGGGAAGAGAACGATGGACGATAACACCCGTTTTCAGGAACGTTTTGGGTCTTCGGCATTCCGTATAAACCGTATCGCGGACGCTATACGCCGAACGAATATGGGAAATATCTGCGATCCATGTTTCCGCAGGAACAGAACGAGGGCGTTTCCAACGGCTTCTCGACGGAACTTAAAGAAAGCGTGAATCTCGACGGTTCGTTGAAGGACGAAATGAACTGTCTTTGACAACCGTGTGTGATTCGAGGCGGTTAGGCGGCGAAATTTCTAGTTGACGATCAGATAAAAACAGCCGCCGAGGTTTTCCCCGACGGCTGAATTTCTTTTGCGAGTTCGTCGTTATTCGCGGTCGGGAACTTTCGACCAGTCGATCTCCGGCGGAACGTCGAGAGCGCCATAGTCTACATAATACGGGTCGTGAAGTTCGTCTCTATAATTATGCGTCGCGAAGACGGGGAAGCGGTTCTTCTTCAACCATTGCGCGGCTTCCTCGTAAGAAGGCAAGAACTCCGTAAGGAAGTAACTTAACTCTTTATCGCCCTTGCATTTTTTGTTTTCATACGCCCAGTATGAAACAATATCGACCCAAACGACGCGGGGATCGTTACACGGAACGCTTGCGCCTGAAAGATTCTCGTCTGCAAAAACCTCTTGGCGATATTGAGCGGGGAAGACGTCTTTTCGTTCGACAAGGGTATAGATCGAGCAGAAGCCGCGTTTGCGAGCGCGTCCTATCTTTGCCGTTGAAACGAACGCCAGCCCTTCGGAATCGTAATATCCCATATTGCCGGAGTCCATTGTCGGGTTTGCTTCTATCTTTACGATTTCGCCGACGTCATACGCAAGCAGCAAGCTGCGATCGACTTCGTTTTCAAGTTTCTTGATTTTTATCATTAAACAGCGCTCCTGTAATAACTTCTTCTGGATGGTCGTTCTCGCACTGTTCCAAATAATAGCAAGGCGTCGGAATATCGTCGCGGCCGCGACCGTCACATGTATTCGCCTCCTGAGAATAACCACCACGCTTTCGTTTCGTAATTTAACGAGAAGCTGTCGTCGATAAAGCCGTCGATATCAGGGCCCAACCTTCTCGCCATGTCGCGTCCGTACGTTCCATCGCGCAACCTTGCGGCGATTTCGCTGCAATCGGTCGTCTTTTGCAATTTCCCGTTTTCGAACGTGAACTCGAACAGTTCCTCATACGCATAAGGACGCTGATAACCCATGTGAATGTAATACTTGTCGATAAATTTGCGCCCCAATAATATCTCGCCTGTATACGGAATAGGTAAATTTACGCCTTTATAGATTTGAAAATCCATACTGTCTCCAAATTCGGAGACAGAAACGCCGTTGAACTCAGGATAGAACTCTTCGGAATTGTAGATATGGAGTTTATCGAGAAGCAACGAGCCGTAGGCGATTTTGTACTCGCACCAATACCCGCGGTAGCATGCCGTGCAGAAGCCTTGAGGCTCCAATCCAAATTGCTCGGGCTCAAAGGGGATCGGCTCCGATAAGGCGGCGAGGGAGTACTTTCTTCCTTTATACTTGAATTCGTCGGTAATTTGCGCGGTCATCGTTATGTTCCTTGGCGTTAAAAGGTTTTATTTTTCATTCCTGAAATGAATCGGGCGTAACGTCGTTTGCTCTTACAAGCGCGACCGTATCGTATCACATGCTTTTTTATTCCCAATAAATTTCGCAAATTTTTTTGGAAATAGTTCAAAAGCGATTTTGA
>JAEEGL016414715.1_pt1 | contig 13996 bp, 8 predicted proteins | sample 9134231 | NCBI WGS metagenome assembly JAEEGL01 (sample SAMN16246548, study PRJNA631951) | gut metagenome | biome: gut microbiome; feature: rumen; material: fiber-attached | host: Bos | place: Iran: Karaj | collected 2018-10
AAATAGGTGTAGAAGGAATCGAACCTTCAACCAACGGATTAAGAGTCCGGTGCTCTGCCAGTTGAGCTATACACCCATAAATACAAATTGTTAAAGCGTGTCGCAAAAAGCGGCAATACGGGAGGTGGGACTCGAACCCACAAGTCTCGCGACACAGGAACCTAAATCCTGCGTGTCTACCAGTTTCACCACTCCCGCAAATGGTAACTGGAATAAATAGGTGTAGAAGGAATCGAACCTTCAACCAACGGATTAAGAGTCCGGTGCTCTGCCAGTTGAGCTATACACCCACACGCTACCATACACCCGGTAGGATTCGAACCTGCGACCCTCGGATTCGAAGTCCGATGCTCTATCCAGCTGAGCTACGGGTGCTGAACAAGGGTGGGTAACGGGGCTTGAACCCATGACCTCAGGAACCACAATCCCGCGCTCTACCAACTGAGCTATACCCACCATCCACAGGCAATTCAAATTGAGCTGCCTTTGAACGAGGCGGCTTATAAACCTGTTCGCCGAACGCGTCAATATTTTTTTATTATTTTTTATTTTGTGGGCAACTGTTTGTAACAGTTCCGCCGTACATAAGCCCGGTAGGGCTTGCATATCAATAGCCCCAGGCGACTACCGGGGGTTATTGATATTGAACGCCTAACGGCGTTCATTGTCGATGGCTGAATCGTTACAACTGTTCAGCTCTTTGTGAGAACGCCAATAGCGTTCTGGTTATAGGCTGAACGGTGACTTTTTGAAGCATCTGCGGCGATTGATACAGGCTGCAGTACCCAAGGCAAGCAGCATGAACAGGGGCGCAGAAGAATGATTGGATCGCGGATGGCTGCTGCAGTCTGAATCTGATGACGAGGCACTGCCGGATTCTGCTTCGGGATCAAGGTCTTCATCACCATCAGGCGCATTGGGATTGGGTTTGGTCCCATGTGAACCATCCTGATGGGACAGCGTATTATCGATTGGCGTGCCGTAGGGGGCGATCTGAAGGGCATCAAAAAGTACACGTCGTGTCGCATCTGCGCCGGTTTCGCCGGTGTAATCGATGAGTTGAACGTATTGAGACTGGTTTGCTGCCAGATAGAAATCACCGAGTTTTATCCAGCCGCTTTGATTGGACAAATCGAGGGAAAGCGACTGCAGTGCTCCGACGCCCTGAATGGTATAGATCGCATTTGTGGTCGATGCGCCGGCACCACTCTCGATATAGGCATAAATCGAGTATTTACCTGCCGTTAACACGTTCAGACGCCATGTGCCGATGGCGATGGTGGCTTCATCGGTAACCCGGCTGTAGTAAAGGTGATCGCCGTAACCGAATCCGTAAAGCTCAGACCAGCGGTTGGAATCCGAAAGTGAGAAGCAGCCGTCGAGTTCGTCGATAATCGTTGTGCCTGCGGGCTTTACCTGCGTTAAACACTGTTTTGCATCGCCACTGGATGCGCTGTCGAGAACACAGGCATTGTTCTGGCAGATCTGTGTATTCGGACAGGATGTTGCGGATTCGCTCCACAAATAACAACCGTTGACATCTGTGCAAATCTTGTAATTGTTTGCATCGACGCAGTTCAGCTCGCCGGGTACACATTCGTCGTTGCAGTTCGCGGGTTTATCGATGCAGGCGCTGTTCGAACAGATTTGTGGCGCGTTGCAGGTTTCGGTTATCTGGTATTCGGTGCATCCGCTTGTGGCGTTTCTGACGCAGGTGACAACGTGATTTCCATCGCATTGTTTGGTATCGGCAACGCATGTATCCTCGCAAGAATCCGAGCAATTGCCGCCGATGCATGTCTGACCGCCGCTGCAGGCAACCGCTTCAGACCATTCGCTGCATCCGGTCGAAGAATTCTTTACGCATGTCTGAACGCCATTTACTGCGCATTGTGTCGTGTTCAGCACGCATGCATCTGTACAGGATGTGGCATCTTCAAATTTGATCGCATCAAACACAATGCGTTTACCATTTTTATCGGTATAGGGTTCGCCCGAAGCATCCGAAAGCCGCACCCACTGGTCACCTCCGGGCGCAAATGTATAATTGCCGAGCGAAAGCCATCCGGATTTGCCCGATAGATTCATCTTTACCGTGGTTTCCGTTCCGGATGCGCGGATGATGTAAGGCGCTTGTTCACTCATTGCGCCAACACCAGGCTGAATATAGGCAAAGACTTCGTATGTGCCTGGACGCGTGACGTTGATATTCCACGTTCCGATGGTTTCGGCTGCCTTGTCCCAGACGTATGTGGAGTACAGGTGATTGTTGTATCCCTGATTGACATCGAACCACGAACTGCTCGAAGATTTGTTAAAGCATGGATCCAGCTCATCAATAATGGTGCCGGATTGACTGAGCTTCGTTTCGCATTTGGGGGATTCGGCCACACAGGCACCTTCGGCTTTTTCGATTCCGATATCATCGCCATAAAAATAGCGAAGAATATCCTGCCAGACATAGCCGTGTTCGGCCAGACAGGTCGCGCCGTTTTGAGCCATACAACCGCGGTTCGCGTAATTCTTGGCATTCACCCAGCCAATCGACGATTGCTTGATATTATCTCCGCTTTTACCTTTGTTATAGGTGACATAATTCTGAACGCTTACCCAGCCGGTTTGCCCGCTTGAAACCGTGGGCTTGCATTCGTCGTTGAGATAATCTTTGGTCACGCCCGATACATAAAATCCCGCCGTAATCGTCCCTTTATAAGTCATGATCTGGCCGGATGTGGCATTGGTCGCTTCCTGACACGCAGCGAATTGCGCAGCGCTTGGTGCACGGCTTTCGCATTTGTATACCTGGTCACCCTGGCTATTTTTAACAGGGGTTTTACCCGTGCTGATCTTATAATAAGCAAATGTGCGTGCTGCCGCCGATTGCGCTTTCAAACCTTCGGCTGGCGATCTGCCGTTTTCGCACCACGTCGTATTGGGCACATAATCTGTCTCTATCTGAACCGTTCCATAGCCTTCGACCGCAATCGAGCAATAGGCGGTTAGCGGCGATTTCGTCACAACATAATCCGACATCATCCCGTATTCGTTGCATGAATCATACATGCAGCCATTTTCTTCGAGACAACCGGTGAACATAAAGGCCGCCATGCAGGCCAAACAAAGAATTTGAGCGTTTTTTTTCATCTTTCCCTCTCATGCCGAAACAAAACACGATAACTTATAGCAATAAATGAGGGGAATTTCCTCAAAAAACGCTGATTTGTATGTGGGGGATGTCCCCCATCGCGGCTATGTGCTCGCCGTGAGACGTGCAATCGCGCGTCTCTACGGCTGCGCGCATACGCCGCGCCCCCACAGCGGCTACCTGCGGTACGCCGCTGCTCAATGCGGGGCTCTGCCCCGCAACGCCCCGGTTCCCGGCATTCTAATAACATCCACACGAAGTCGTACAAAGCCTAAAAAACACCGCAAATCTTTGTACCACAGTGCTTGCAGCGATTTCCTTCCATGCCGCAGATGACGGTATGATAGCCACGGCGTTCGATGAGAGTGGCGCTGCAATTTGGGCATTTCGTATTCACCATTTCCGGAACATTGCCGAGGTAGACATATCGAATGCCGGCCTGTTGGGCCAGTGATTGTGCGCGTAACAGGGTCTCAAATGGTGTGCTTGGAATTTCGGTGGCTTTGTATGTGGGAAAAAATGCGCTCAGATGCAAGGGCACATCGATGCCTAGGTGTTCGACAATCCATGCAAATTCCGAGGCAAGCATCTGATCGCTGTCGTTGATGCCGGGAATCAGCAGTGTCGTGATTTCGAGCCAAAACCCGGGTAGCTGGTGCAGATATTCAAGCGTTTCCAAAACCGGAGCAAGTGTCGCATGTGCCCACGATTTATAAAAATCTTCGCTGAACCCCTTGAGATCCACATTGGCCGCGTTGATCGAAGAAAACAGCCATTCGCGTGTTTGGGCGGTGACATAACCGGCTGTAACCATGATGTTCTTTAGGCCTGCAGCATGTACAGCTTTGGCCGTTTCGTCGACAAATTCTCCCCAGATAATGGGTTCGTTATACGTAAAGGCGACACTCTGGCATTGGTGAGAAACCGCAGTTTCCACGATTTCTTGTGGTGATACATAAAAGCCGCTGCCATCTTTGGTTCGCACCTGCGAAATCGAGGCATTCTGGCAACCACGGCATTTGAGGTTGCAGCCGAAAGATCCAAGCGAAAGCGTTTTGGTGCCGGGCAAATAGTGGTGCAGCGGCTTTTTTTCGACGGGATCGATGTGAATTGCCGACAAAAGCCCATGCACGCTTTCGACAACGCGATCACCGATGGCCATTCGGCCACCGCAAATCCCGGTTTGATTCGGCAAAAGATGGCATTCATGCGGACAGATTGGACAAATGATAGCTGACTGGTTTTCTCGGTTTGACATAAAAAACTCAAAAAAGTCTCTGTATTTCCAGAGCGTTGATAGAATTGCTGATAAACATGACACACTAAAACTGTGTAAGAGCAAACCGCCAGGAAGGCGTTATCGCCAGAGCCCCGCAGGGGCGACAGCGTTTAACCGTGGTGAAGCTCACGGATGGCGAGGTGTGTCGATGTACAGAGCAAAAAAAACCGCAGCTTGTCTAACGGCAAACTGCGGCAAACATACGTCAACTCGTCTTGGAATTTAGAATGAAGTTGAGAGCGTGAAACCTGTAAAGTCTGGAGAAACAACAGGCGCAAACGTCGGCATGAAAGCGGTTCGGCCTCTTGTGAGCTCTTCGTATTGCGGCTGGATGGAAACAGCGTCATACACAACCAGTACGATACCGGTAACTGCCATGGCTGCACCGACACCGATCAATGCATAACCGACATAAATCACATTCTGATCCGAATCATGTCGTGCTGTATCGACGCGGGCCGATCCAGTATCCGTATCGAACTTATCGTAGTCTTTTTTGTAATTATTCCAGTAATACCAATCGAGGAAAGCACCTGTACCGGCAGCTGCAACGCCTACGCCGATGAACGTATAGCCCAGTGCTTTAAACAAGGTCGAACGTTTTTTGAGTTCTTCTGGGGTGATACCAGCTTTATCGACGATGGCTTCGTAATCGATAACTTCGATGGGGGCAATGGTCAGCATGTTGGCTGGCGTATCGACGACAACCGTATTGAAGCCCTTATCCGTTTTACCTGTGAATGAATGCTTGCCCGGAATGACGGCATATTCTGTTCCGTCGCATTTAATGCTGCTGTCATTATCGATTGTGACTTCCATTTCTGCCGGTGAGCAGCTCAATTTAAATGTGGCTGAACATTTGGTGTCTAATTCTGCCCTCGTTTTTTCAGCAGCAGCATTGATCGCTTCGGGTGGGGCATTCTCATCGTCCAGGATTGGGGCATTTGCAATCTTGTCAAGTGAATCTTTTGCAGAAATACATTTATCCTGCTTGAGCTGTGCGTATGCCAGGTTGAACAAGACTGCATTGTTTTCCTGAATTTTGAGTGAGGCTGTATAATAAAGTTCAGCGTCCTTAAAATTACCGGCCTTAGCAGCTTCGAGGGCTCGCTCGCTGAGCATGATCTGCTCTTCAGACAAAGTGACTTTTTTCTGGCCAGATCCGATTGTTCTCGGTGCGGTTTCGACTGCTGCACTGCTGGCCGCGCTATCACCACTCTTACCTGCATTATCGCTTGCGCTGTCTTTAGCGTTGGGTGATTTGCTCGTTTCCGTTTTTGATTTGCTTGAACCGTGTTTCCTCTTGGAAGATTTAGACTTCGTCGTGTCTTGTGCCACTGCGGTAACTGGCAACATTGCTGCGGCTACAAGTGCAAGCATAAGCGATAATTTTTTCATCATGCCTCCCTGACATCCTGTGGATTATGCAAGCTGTCAACAACAGCCTGTCAAAATACTATATAACAAATTTATAAGATTCGCAAACTAAGAGAATCAATTTGCGTCGCTTTTAACAAAAAAGTTTAAAAAGCGTTGCAGTTGCTTGGAATGCGCATCCTCATTTTCCTCAAAAATGCCTCGATCCCCGACTGTGAACTGGAACAGCACACCAAAATTCTGTATGTCGAGCGTGTTGATAATATGCAATCCCATCTGTCTTGTCAAAGTATCTCAATCATACCCCAAAATTGGGTGTAACAATTACGCCCTATACTTGACTTTATACGTGATATGAGTATCTGCGCAGAACCAAGCATTACGGCCGCAGGCCATCGTGATGAGCGAATGACTCTCCCGCCGACACGATGTTGGCGGGGCGACGATATAACGCCTGCGGCGTTCTGGGGCCAGGCTGAATGGTTGCTTCGATTTAGATGCCGCATCACAAAAAAGCCCTCCGCTTTGGGAGGGCTTTTGGATGGATTTACACGTGATTATAATTACACGTGTGAGGCTTTATAAACATCCCACAGCTTGAGGGCTGCATCGCGGATACCGTTGTCGAGCGCTTCGACTTCTTCTTTCGTCCAGTCTTTGGGATCTTTGCGTGCAAAGGTCGTCAAATCGCGGCGATTGTCGAATCTGGCCACTGGCACATGATAAACCTGGCCGTGGGCTTCGATGCGCAGTGTGTGATCGCGATCACTGGCTTCCATCAGCTCGAGCATATCATCCGAGCCATAGTCCTGCAGCATGACGGATTCCGGTGTGCCATGGAACAGGATCGATTTGTCTTCGCCTGGACGTGCACGTTCGCGATTCTTGCGGCGTGATTCTTCGGGGGTTACCCAGATGTACAGAATGGCTGCACGCTTGAGCAGTTCGTCCGAAAGATACGGCAGGCTGCCTGCATATCCATAGTGCTCCGGAAGCGGACGGACTCCCACCGGGCCACCGCGTGAGAACTCGATGACGATGGTTTTGCCTTCGCGTGATTTCATCACGTTCTTGATCTTGTCATCAAACAGTTCGCGCGCTTCGGCTTCGAGCTTCTCTTCCAGCTTCACACGGACGTCTTTGCTCAGATCTGCAATCTTCGCACGACCACCGACGCGGACCGATGCCGCATCCAGACGCTCGAACAATCGCATCGCTGCACTCTTGGGATTCTCGGCTTTGCCCGTCAGAATCTCATGATAATCCTCGTTGAGCAGTTCGATCAGAGCTGACCAGTCAAAACTGTCGATAAATGGACCATTACGCCCACCAGCGTTGTCTTCGTGATGGTAAATCCGCGGCTCACCCATTTCCACAAGCGCTTCATCGATCAATAACTGAACGTGAACATATGGATAGTCGTCCAGCTGGATCGTTTCTCCCATATGGAAAAGCTCGGGATCCTTGTTCGTAAGGAAATTGCGAACCTCGGATTTACCTGATGCAGGTAAGGCTAATAACAACAGTGTGTCAAAAATTTCTGCCATCTCTTTTCTCCTGTCAACCACTACCCGACATGGGTAGCAAACAGCTCAATTTTAAACATCTATTGATGCCTTTGGCAACCTATTTTTGAAACAAACGGATACACACATTTATACACATGTAGGCTTGCGGTGTATATGTACGTTCAGTGGTGCTTTGTTATCATCCGCTCATTGCATCACGCAAATGACAGGCGCGCCGTGTGATAACAGGCGCGCGAGACGGCGTATTGGCGCTTTTGCGCCAATAGCCGGCCAACACAAATCACATTCATCGTCGCTCGCCGTTCTTTGCGTTATACCGGCAGCACATGCCATTTCTTTTTATCGGCTTGATAGGAAGAAACCACGAGCTCAATGCTGTCGCCAACGACATACTGCTTTGTTTGGGCATCATTCGTGAGTACAGTCATCTCATCATTTAGCGTCCAGTTTTCGCCGGTTGCATCGATGATATCGCGGATGTGGACCTTGAGCTCAATCGGCGGCATATCGAGACGGACATAGAGCGCGCTTGGTTTCATCCCGAGAATCGTGCCGCGTCGATGTGGACGTTTTGCGGGATTGAGCTTGAAATCGTCGCGGATGGCGTGATCAATGGCGCATGAATCAATGGCTTTGTCCACTTCTCTCTGGATGTTCCGCGCATAATTGGACGACTCGATCACGCGCTGGCGCAGTGCGGCATTGGCTTCGCGATCCAGCGCCGGCGTCGTGTTAAATTCGGCCTCGATGGCTTCTTTGTGTGTAAAAATACCGACGATCTCTCGCATGGGCGCGCTAAATCTCGCATACGGATTCACGCCGAGTGCACTGTGAAGTCCCGCATCGGTAGAAAATATGCTGCGACGCTGTACCATCAGCACCTGGCGCTCGATGGCCTGACGCACGCGGTACATGCGCTGGATTTCGGGTGGTGCGTCGGGATCAAAGCTGCAGCTTTCGGCCGGAAGCGATTCAAAATAATCCGCCAGACTGCGCGTTTCCCGATCCCAATACCAATACGGCTGCATGTTTTGTGCCGACACAATATTGCGGATAAATACGGCCAGTTCATCGACATCACGAATCGACGGCGCTTCGTGGTTGCGGAATACGGCGAGCACTTCGGGATCGGTTGCGGCGAGCCGGTTGAGAATTTTGGCACCTTCCATATTGCACAAAAGCGACAGCTGCTCGTTGTATAAATCGACATCCAGCCGCTCATCCAGACCCAGCACAAACTCCGTTTTGGCGCGGTTGAGCTTGACTTCGAGCGATACGCGGTTGAAGTGCACGACGTTGCGCGTGCGGCTTTCGGCCATGCGCAGCTGCCCGAGCTTTCTAAAATTGAGCAGGCTTTGAGCAAATTCGGTATTCGAAAACGCGTGATGCATTGGATCGGCCAAAAAAGACGAAACATCTGTATCGACGAGTTTTGCCCGGGAATGAATACGACCGCGAATCAAACGCGTTTCGACACATACGCCGGATGCATCTATCTGCATCACAAACACCAGCGCACGCCTGTCGACATCTTCATTCAGACTCACAATTCCCTGTGAAAATGCCCCCGGCAGCATCGGCACACTCATGCCCGCAAAATACACGCTCGTCCCGCGTTTTAGCGCCTCTCGGTATAATGCCGTTCCCGGACGCACAAACCACGAAGCATCGGCAATCGCATACCAGGCGATTAAAACGGCGTCGCTGTGCGGTTTGTACAACTGATCAAATCCATCCCCCGGCGTCCCGATATACAGCGCCTGATCGAGATCGCGCGTGCTGAATCCATCCACTGTCACAAACGGAATCGCCCGTAAATCCTCACAATCCGAAAAATCAATCGCGACATCGGTAAACGCTGCAACTTCCGACTCGACCGATTCGTCAAAACCAAATTCCAGGCCGTGTTTAAAGGCAATTTCATACACTTCGTGCAAAATGCTGCCCTTTTGCACAATGCCAAGAATCTTAAAATGATTCGCCGATCGCCGTTCCAGAATCAAAAAATCCTTGCCATTGAACTGCGGTCTGAAAAAATCAAAATTCTCGATTGTTTCGTTCGGCAGCACGCCCATCGCGCTTTTAAGCACGATTTCTCCAGATTCTATCGATACCTCAACGATTCTTTGCGATCGCTCCAGCGGCTTTTCGTGCATGATCTTTTCCTCTTTGATGTGGGGGACGTCTCCCCCTACGCGTCTATTTGCTGCGCAAATACGCCGCTACCCCCTCAAATTTGCGGCGCTGCCGCTATTTTATAACATGCATTCCGGCTGCCCGCTCCCGTTTTGCTTGCAGCTCGTGCCCGATTCGCATGGCACGACCGATTCTTCGGCATCCTTGCAGGAGATAATGTATTTGCCGTCATCACTGCATCTGGGCTCTCCCTGGCATCCATTAACGCAGCTCTTCGTGTTCGAATCACAGACCTGGTTCAATGCCGAGCAGTCGATGAGATATTGCCAGCTGTTGTCTTTGCACTTTTGAAGTTCTGTGCCCTGACATCGCTTGTCTTCGTCTGTACAGATTTTTTCGGGGGCTTTGCATTCACTCGTATCGTACTGGCAGGTATCGAGACAGCGCAGCGTTCCCGTCGATCCCTGAATGATATCCGCACATTTGCGGTTCGCCAGGTTGTCTCTGTCGCATGCTTCACCAATGTCAATTGCGCCATTGCCACAAATGCTTTGCGCCTTTACACAGCCGTGCTTGGGGTCGCAAATCGGCGATGCGCCTTCACACGTGACGTCCACCCATTTACCGTAGACACAGGTGCGGGATACATTGTTTTCGCATATTCTTTCGCTGACTTCACATTCCAGCTCTGGATCACAGCCGGTTGTCGCTGAGATGGAGATCGTGGCAAGGCATAACAGAATAACCGACAATTTCGACGAATTTAAATGAAGGTATTTCGATATCATACGCATTCCCTCAGGACGGTCGTTTGATTTCAAACTGTTCACGATCAGAGTGAAACGTGCAAATCGCGCGTCTCTACGGCACATTTGCCCGCCGTGAGATATGCAAATCGCCTCTCTACGGTTCGCTGCATAAATTATTGATAATGAAGGGTTAAATCAAGGATCTGTTTAACGAACGCGATATGAAAATGCAGAGTCGTTTGCTTCACGGTCTTGAGTTGCGAGCGATGAGCGACGAGTGATCATTGGCCAACTCGACGCTCGATGCTCGGCGCTCTATGCCAGTATCTCACACGCATCGGGGTAACGCTATATCCACACTGGTTAAACGCAGCCTAAATCAAGGATTTATTCACCCTGATTTGCTTGTTTGACTGCGGCTTCCAGATCGGCATTGACCTTGTCTGCAGCAGCTTTAACTGCAGCCTCGGCTTCTTTGGCTTTGTCAGAATTCTTTGCTGCAACTTCGAGAGGCATTTCGCCGACTGATGAGTCGGGGTTGGCTTTTTCGGGGGCAGATTTGGTATTGCAAGCCGAAAGACAGGGGAGTGTCAGTGCGGCAATGAGAATAACGGTCGATGATAATTTCATGGTTAATCCTTTGATTTTATTAAATATAATTTGAAACGCTGCGTATCGGGTACCGATAGCAGCGTTGAGGCGGCGTATGGGCCGCAGGCCCATAGCCGACCACCATACTTGAGCAATATTAGTATAGTATCGTTGGGGTGTATCGTAAAAAATGTAGAATGATTGAAAATCGTGTGGCTTTTTTGTAGGTGTTAGTGGTTTTGTGTGGGATGTTTGGTTTAAAAATTTTGTGGAAATGTAGGATTTTTATTGTGGGTGTGGACAAATGCAATTGGAATGGGGTAAAAAGAGCCGGGTTTCCTTTTTCTGCGAACCTTGAGAAGGAGAACGTCCTTGGTAAAGTTAGTTTACAACGATCAGTCAGGTTGGGAACATTCGGTAGAACTTGGGGCACAGAATCCCATGGTGATGATTGGTCGCAATGCGGATTGCGGCATTCAGACGACAAATGCTTCGGTTTCGCGCGTACACGCGATGGTGACGTGGCAGGATGGGAAACTTTTTGTGCAGGATCCGCCCAAAAGTCGTCCAACAAATGGCACAAAAGTGGATGGGATGCGTTTGCAGCCTGGTGAAATCCTCGAAATGTTCGTTGGATCCGAGCTTTTATGCGGAAATTTTGCGATTCATGTCGTGTCGGATGGCGGCGGCGGAGACAATGTGCAGCACATGGGTGAGCAGGGGATGATGAGTCCTGGTGCGCAACCGGGGCAATATGCACAGCCGTATACGCAACAGCGAGGCGGGTATTCGCCGCAGAATATGGCTCCGCAGGCGATGCCGCGGCGAGATTTTGATAATCGGAATATGCGGCCAAATGCACAGCCGATTCAAATGCAGCCGCAGCAGCCACAGCAGCCGCAGCCAATACAGCAGCCGCAGCCAATACAGCAACCGCAGCAAATGCAGCAGCCGCAGCCGATACAGCAACCGCAGCCGATACAGCAGCCGCAGCAAATGCCGCAGCCGCAGCCGATTCAGCAGCCGCAGCAACCTCAGGTGATTGAGAATCCACGTCAAAAGCGAGGTGGCGGTCGCATGCCCTATAACAATGGTGGCGCGGCTGGTGGCGGACATCCGCAGAATATTGCGCCAGCGCAGCAGAGTATGGCGAATCCGCTGCCGATGGCTTCGCCGGACGAGTTGTTGCGATTACAGGATGAAAATGCGTCGCTTCGTCGTGAGCTGGATGCTGCGCGTTCCGGCAGCGTTTCTAAAGAAGATGCCGTTCGCGAGCTTCAGGAAAAACTCGAAGAACGCAACCAGATCCTTACCGATTACGAACGTCGCAACGAATACCACGAGTCGGTCGTGACCGGTCTCAAGGAGATGATCGACAAACTCAAAGAACAGCTCGATCATCAGAAAGAGCAGTATTCCGAATGCCGCAAGGATTTGGTGAGTGCCCAGGATGAAGCCGAATCGCTCAAAATGGAGCTGACGACGCTTAAAGAAACGCTCGAATCCAAGGGCATGGCCACATCAAATGCCGAAACGGCGATCGCGGAACTCAAGGTGCAGCTTTCGCAGAAAAATCGCCAGGTCTCGGATTTGCAGCGCGAACTCGATCTGACGCAGTTCTCGTGCAAAGAAGAGCGCGAAAACGTCGAACGGCTCAAAGAAAACGTCGATACGCTCAACGAGGCGCTCGAAGAAAGCCAGCGCCATAACCGCGATATGAAGAAAGTCGTCGAACAGCACGAAATGGTGTTCAACGAACTCAAGAGTAATCTGGACGATCGCGCCCGCGAAATCCGTACGCTTCAGGATTCGCTGCGTTCCAAGGGCGGCGCAGATGCAACCGCTTTGATGCAGCAGCTTTCGCAAGTTAAAGACCAGCTCAATCGCAAAAACAGCGAGTGCGAGATGCTGCAAAAACAACTCAGAACGGCTGAAGAATCGGCGAATGCTGGTGCCGCATCCGATGCTGAAGTCAAGCAGTTACGCGCAAAAGTCGAAGAACTCGAAAAAGCGCTCACTGCAAAGAATAACGAATATCAATCGCAATGCAGTGCATTGCAGGATCAAATCGCAGCACTCAAAGACGAAAAGGCAGAACTCGAAGCCAATGCCGGTAAGGGCGGCGGACTTGGGGATACGGCACTGCTCGATGGATTGCGTAACCTCTATCAGGAAATCAACGATGTCGTCAGTCAATGGCGTGAGGATCTCGGATCACTTGAAAACAGCATCAGCGATTTACAGCGCGTGTTTGTTGCCTATGTAAAAATCGATGTCAACAAACTCACAGGTCATGATAAGACGCGTCTTGAAGCCGTCCTCAAAGACTATGATCCCAAACTGATATTCGAAGATATTGGTAATTCACTCGATGCCAGCCAGAATTCTTTGGCTGAAATCAAAGATAAACTCAGAGCTTTGCGAGGTATGCTGCAGATGTAATCTGCACAGAACCTTCGATTTATTTACCTTCACCCGGGAGCAGACCGAATATGGAAGGAATTCGACAGAATGTTTCTTCTGAAGAAGAGATTGAGTATTTAATTCGTGCACGTTATCCACTGATTTACGTGACCAGTACCGAAGAAGAGCGCGTTGAAAAGAATCTGCGCGCCATTTGTGAACGACGTAACCGCCGTTTCGTGACTTGGTCATGTACCGAAGGATTTCAGGGTGGAGATGGCGATACATTTAATGATATCCGCGATCCTCAGCGCGCCATGGAGCATATTTTCAGATACGAAAATGACGCTTTATTTGTCATGCGCGATTTTCATCCCTATCTCTCGGATCCTCAGGTTACACGCCGTTTGCGCGATTTGAGCCGTGAGTTCAAGACCAGCCGCTACAAAAAACACGTGCTGCTGCTCAGCCCAACCTATAAACTGCCGGTTGAGCTCGAAAAGGAAATCAGCGTCATCGATTACGATCTGCCCAATCGCACCGTTATCAATGAACTCGTGCTCCAGGTTCTCAAAAGCGTTCCCGATGAGCTCTGTCAGCAGGTTCGAAACGATCCGTACTTCCGTGAGAAAGTCGTCGAAGCCGCCCTCGGTCTTACCGCGGTTGAAGCTTCAAACGTTTTCTCCAAGAGCTTGATTATCAAGCGCGATTTCGATATCGAAACCATCGTCGACGAAAAGAAAAACCTCATCCGCAAGAACGGTTTGCTCGAATTCTATCAGTCAGA
>JAEEGL016414878.1_pt1 | contig 13996 bp, 8 predicted proteins | sample 9134231 | NCBI WGS metagenome assembly JAEEGL01 (sample SAMN16246548, study PRJNA631951) | gut metagenome | biome: gut microbiome; feature: rumen; material: fiber-attached | host: Bos | place: Iran: Karaj | collected 2018-10
CCCAATCCCCAATCCCCAATCCCCAATCCCCAATCCCCAATCCCCATAAAATATAGGAAATGATAATAAAATAATTATTTTAATATTTTATTAAATATTATTATTTCATAAATAATCATAATAAAAAAAATAAATAAAAATAAATTTTTTTATAATAAATAAATGTCTGATATAAATCCTATACAACAAGGAGAAAATGTTCAAAAATCAAACTTTGATAAACAAGAAATAATGATTCTTGCAATTGAATTAGGAGATAATGAAAAAAAATTTCTTAAAATATACAATGACTCAAAACCAGAACAGTTAGCATATGAATTTTGTTTACAAAACAATCTTGATTTTAATTCTCTACAAGATTTAACAGAAGAAATAAAAAATGCATTTAAAGCAAAAAATACAAGTATTCAAAAGATTAATCAAAATAATATAAATCAAGTTAATATAAATCAAAATAATTTTAGTCAAAATAATTTCAATCAGAATAATTTTACACAAAATAATTTTAGTCAAAATAATTTACAAGATTCAAATAATTATAGTAGTAATAATAATATTAAAGAAAACACAATTGAAGCACTTTCACAATTATTAAATTCAAAAAATAATTCTAAAAATAATACAAAACAAAGTTTTTATAAATCAAAACAAATATATAATAAAAATAAAATACCAAATAATAATCAAAGTTACAAAAAAATAAGAAATACAAAAAAAATGAAAAATTATTTAACACAAACTGCATCAAGTCAATCTAAACAAAGACCATCAAAATCAGATTTATCAATAGCAACAAATGAAAATTTAATAAATAAATCAATAAATTCAAATAATATAAAAAATACAAATCAAATAAATTATAATGAAAATAATCAAAATTATAAAGATAATAATAATAATAATAATACTAATAATAATATTAATAATAATAATAATTTAGAAAAAGAAAATGAATTAACTAATTCACAATGTCATTCAATAAAAAATCGCCCTTTATCTTCTTCAAATAATAATGATTATATATTAAATTATGGTGAAAGATTATATCATAAAGGATTAAAAATAAATGAAAGAACAAATAATAAAATTGAAAAACTAAAAAATGATAATGAAAAAAAAAACAAAACAATTTGTACATTTAAACCAAAAATAAATAATATTTCATATAATGCATTAACAAATAGATATAATAATAAATTATCATATAATGATGAAGATAATATAATAAATTATAAAGAATATATAAATAATAAAATAGAATATTTAAAAGAAAAACATGAAATTGAAAAAGATTATTCTTTCACTCCAAAAATAAATAAAAGAAGTATTACATTAGATAAAAATAGAATAGGAAATAAAAATAATTTAACACCAAGATATGAACAATTATATTCAAATTATAAAAAACAACAATTTGATATTCACAATCTTTCAAATAAAATTTATGATAAAAATACTTTATTTAAACCAAAAATTAATAATGAATATAATTCAGATTTATTAAATTTACCTTTTAATGAAAGACAAAATGCATATCAATCAAAGTCAACTGAAAGAAAAAAAAAATTAAAAGATTTAATACAAAATCCAATAGATGAACATACAGGACAAAAATTTTTTTCTCCTGTTATTAATAGTAATTATGAAAGAAAAAAAACAGATAATTTTAATATTTTTAATAATTTATTTACTGATTATAAAAAAAGTGAATTAAATAAAAAGAATTTAGCAGAACAAATTAAAAGAGAAGAAAATTCAACTTATGTTTTTGTTAATAATAATTCAAATGAAATATATGAAAAACAAAAAATAAAATCTTTTGAAAAAATATTTAAAATACTTGATAAAGATCAAGATGGAATAATTAGTAAATTTCATATTAATAATGAAAATTTACCTAAAAATATAAATAAAATATTCCAACCTATAATAGATGAATTAAAACAAGATAATGAAACTTTAACTGAAAAAGAATTTGTTTTTGCTTCAGATAAATTATTTGATATTTTAAATTTTATTCAAAAAAGAGAAATTATTGATTTTGGAATGAATAAAAGAAAAAAAAATTTTGAAGAAAATAAATTTACTTTTATGCCAAAAATTAATAAAGATTATGATGAACATAATAATATTACTAAAAGAAATGTTGATGAAAAAGATAAATATTTAGTTGAGAATTATGAAAAAGAAAATGAAAATGAAGAAAAGAATAATAATGAAGAAGAAAAAAATAGTGAAGATTATTCTGTTGAAAATGGGCATAATGAAAATGTTGAAAATGAAGAAGAAGAAGATGGTGAAGAAGTTGTGAATGAAAAAGTTTATTAAATAAAAAAAATTTTTTTAAATATAATTTAAAAAAAATAATTTTTTTTGAAAAAAAATATGTTTATAATCAATTAATTTTTAATATATAAATAATGGTAATCTATTTTTTCTAATTATTTTTATTGAATATAATATAAAGATTTCAACAAATGTTTTATTAATATAAAAAAAAACATAAAAAAAATTTATTTATAACTTCACAAATTATAATTTATTTTTTTTAAAATTGGTTCTTTATTATTATTGAAATGAAAATTTGAATTATATGAAATATCAGAAATATTTCTATTAGAAATATTAATCCTTTTTAAATTAGTAATTGAAGACAAAGTTATATTATCTTTATTATTATTTTCTCTATTTTCACTACTTCTAAAATTTTTATTAGTATTAATATTATCATTTTCATTTGTATTAATATTATTATTATTAGAATTCATATTATCATTGTCAATAGAATGAAAATTATAATTTTTATAAGTACTTGTATGATGAAATGTATTATTATTAATTATTTTTCCTACTCTATTACTCATTTTTGTTATTGCATTTTGCAATAAATCAATTTCAAATAATTTTTCTAAACTAATACTTTTAAACACAAAATCTTTATGTTTATTTAATTTCTTAAAAGCCCTACTTCCAGAACAATATTCCATAGGTAATAAATGGTGATACCATTCTAATTCAATTCTTTCAGAATTAGTAAAATATTTTGAATTAAAACGATTATTAGAATAATTATATAAATTATTAATTTTAATAATAGCTGTTTTAGAAGTTTCTTCATTAATTTTTTTTTGTAAACTCTTAAATTTATTTTTTAAATTTTTTTCAAGATTATAACTATTACTATGATATTTTCTAAACATTTTTTCATTTTGGACTTGAGTATTCCTATCAATAACTAAATTAATAATATCTTCATTCATAGCATTTCTTAATAAATAAGCAATAATTCCATTACAAATCCTAAAAATAACTCCAATTGTTCCTCCAACTTCTCCTAACATAACAGTTATTTTTTCATATGTTCTTTTTATATCAATAAATTTTTTATCTGCATAAAATCTTCCTCTTAAATAAAATTTATTATTAAAAGTTGTTACTTCACTTTCTACTGAATTATAATCAAAAACAATATATTTATGATTTTCTTCTAATATTAAACCATTATCAGAAGTGAAATTTTTACCAAGGTAATAATATGAAAAATCTTTTGTTTGAGAACTTGATAAAGATATTTGAAAAGATTTATAGTAATGTTTAATTGGGAAAATATAATCATTATAAACAGGAAAATTAATTTTAACATAATATACTAATTTAATCCTATCAATAATAGAATAAATATCATCATAATTTAAACATTTATCATTATTATTACAAACTCCAATTTTTAAAGTTAAATATTGTACTTTTGAGGCATCTGAAAAATCACCTTCTAAATAAATAGTTTCATTCACATCTGGACATAAGTATTCATGTAATAATGAATAATCATAAAAATCAGGATATAATTTTAAAAATTTTTCTTTATCACATTTTTCTAAATTTATATTTTTTGCTTCATATGTAATTTCATTATTTACATATTCATAAATCTGTAATGTTAAACTTATATCAAAAATACTTGTGTTAAAAGTATAATCATCTCCAGTGTCTACATGTTGTAAATGTAATAAAAAAGGAATATATGTAAAATTTGTAATTGGATGAGCTAAATATTTTGTTTCTTCTACAATTGAAAAAGATTTTCTATTAAAAATCGTTAAAAAACCTCTTATAATGAAAAAAAGAAAAGACATTAATGAAAGTATTCCTAATATTAAACCTACTTTTGATTTATATTTTTTTGCCTTTTTAAAACGAAGAGGAAATGGTTGGGCATATAAATCAAATATATATATTACTTTAGACATTAAATATATATTTTATTATTTATTTTTGTTTAATTTTATTACAAATATTTTTTCAAAAATATTTTATTTAAAAAGATAATTAAAATTCATATAAAAATATAAAATCCAATTATATATTTTTAATTTTATTCTAAAGATTAATTAATAAATAAATAATTCAACTTTTAATTAGGATATTCTAAAATAAAAATAAAAACAAAATTTAAATATATTAGATCTCATTTAAAGTAGGAATATATAGAATTATTCTATAACTTTTTGGTTTGTATTTTAATTATTATCGTTTCTTATAAAAAATTTTATTATTCTTCTAATAATTTCAACAATTGATATAATAAATAATTTATTTTCTTCTAAATCATTTTTAATATTAAAATTCAAATTTTTATAAAAATTGATTTTTTTTGATTATTATTTTTTTTTTAATAAATTATCATTAAATGAATTTAATTAAAGTATCAAAATATTTTTTTTCTTTTTATTTCATATTTATTAGTATTGGTATATCATTTAAAATATCCTTTTTTACCTTTTTTAAACTTTATTTTTACTTTTCTAATAACTATAAATTTGAAAATATTTTTAGTTAAATAATAATCAAAATCATTTTCTAACAATTCAAGTATTTTATAATGTTTAAATTTTTCAAAATTTCATTTTATGTTGTTTTGTGTTAAAATATTGTAAATTATTATTAATTGTATTTTTTTCTTTTATATCATTGATATACTATATACTAATTTTTTATACATTAAATATGGAAATAAATTTTTATAATTTAATATATTAATTAATAAATTTTATTTTTTTTATTTTAATTCCCAAAAAGAAGTTTTTTAATTAGTATTAATGTTTCCCAAAAAAAAAATAAAAAAAAAAAATTTAACTTCCTTCAATAAAAAGTATATTTTCATTTGGATTTCTATATTTTTGTAAAAAAATACCTAATCTAAACTGAAGAACCTCTTTTAATAATGGTTTAATTGATTCAATTTCTCTATCATTTAATTCATTTAATTTAACACATAATTCATCATCTTTAATATTATTTTTAAGAAAATTCATAATTTTTTCATTTCTAATTGTACTAATATCTTGAACTAAACCACTAATTTTTTTAATATCTAAAAAATCATCTTCAGCTTTATTAAATAACATATTTGAAATTTCATAAAAAAAAGGAACTAAATGATAAAAAGAATTTGGATTTTCTTTTTCATAATCAAGTACAATTTTTAAATTATTTTCATCTAAAAAAGATGGTATTCTTATTCTACATTTTTTATTTTTTTTTAATTGAAATGCTAACCATAATGGAATTGAAATTTCTCTATTTGGTTTAAATGGACCAAATGTTCCACTTATTGTTTTTAATTTTTCACTTCTAAAATTTGGTGTTATATTTATTAATGTAGACTCTGCTAAAAATTCTAATTCACTACTTGTTAATATATCCCGCCACATTTTTTTTTTAAATTAAAAAATGCTTTGTTTGTTTAAATTTTTTTAAGAATTTAATTTTTTTTATTTTTTTTATATATAAATAAATTTATTTTTTATATATTAGATATTTTTTTTTATTTATTTATTCTATATTTTCATCTTTACTATGACTTACACTTATTTTTTTTACTTTTAAATTACTTTGAGAAGATGGATTTACATTTTTACTTTTATAAAAATTTTGATTACCACTTGTTTTTTTTATTTGTTCATTAATTGGATTCTTTTTAGAAGAAGAAAGTACTAATCTCATTTCTTTATGTTTTATATTGTTATTACCACTAGTAATAAATTGATTGATTTGTTTAATAAATCCTTGTTTTAAATTTTGTTCATTTAAATTTAAATTATATTTCCCTTTACTTAAAGGACTTAATCCACTTATTCTTTTTTTATTTGAATAATTAGAATTATTTTGAATTGAATTTGCAGAAATTGAATTAATATCTGTTATTATATTTATATTTTTTGTTGTATATTTTGTACTTATATTTGTATTTGTATTTAGATTTGCATTTGTATTTGTAATTATGTTTGAATTTAATTGTTTTAATGCTGAATTGGAACGAATTTGAGGTTCTGAAACTTTTTTTGTGTTTATTTTTAATTCTTGTAATAAGGGATTGTTTCTATAATAAAATCTTTCATTTATTTCTGGAGATGTTGATATTTCATTTTTGAAATATGTTGTTTTTGGATTTTTATTTGATGAGGATAATGAAAATTTGTTTTCTCTTGTTTTTTCATTTATATTATCTGGGGATTTATATTTTAAATTGGGATTTGTATTAAATTTTTTCAAATTATTATTATTATTATTATTAATATTATTATTATTATTATTATTATTAGTATTATTATTATTAGTTATATTATTATTATTATCCTTAGTATTATTATTTTTGATATTATTATTAATATTTGTATTATTATTAATATTATTTAATGTATTTTTATCTGCTGATTTATTTAAATCTGAAATTAAATTTTGATTAAAAACATTAAATACATCTTTATGATAAAATGTTGAAGTTGTTTCTATATAATCTTTTGAATTTATTTCTTTTTCTTCATTTAATTGATTTATATTGTTAATACTATTTAAATTGTAATTAATATTTAAATTATTATTATTTAAATTAGTTTTTGTTTCAATTATTTTTTTTTCATTATCAAATATCTTAATTTTATCAAATTGATTATTTTCATAATTTTTATTAATAAAATCCCCAATTAAATTACTTTGAGTTATATCAAAATTAGAATTAGTGATATTAAAATTTAAATCATTAGAATCATTAATATAACCAAAAAATTCTGTTTCATTATTTATTATTTTATCATAAGTATTATTGGGAATATTATAAAAAGGCAATTTATAACTTTCTTTATTTTGTTGAAATCCAAAATTTTCCGTTTTTTCTGATATAATAACTTTTTTTAATATATTTTCAATTTTTAATTTAACTTTATAATAATTTTCATATTCTCCTTTTGGAAATAAATCATTTTCAATAAAATTTATTTTATTATTCATATCAATAAAATAATCAACTATTTTAGTAGTTGAATTCTTAACCTTTTCAAAATTTCTAGTAAATCCTTCTTGTACTAAATTTATATTTTTTTCTAATTTTTTCTTTGCATTAACAAATAAATTTATGATCGAATTAAAATACTCATTTATTTTTTTAATTTGTTCATTAAAGTGAAAATTAATACTATTTTCATATTGTTCATTTTCAGCTTTAATTTTAAAAAAATCTTCTTTTTTATTTTCAATTTTTTGTTTTAATTCATTAACTTCATTTTTAAATTTTATTTTATCTGTTTTAAAGCAAATTGTATTATGATCAGTATGACCAACAACACAAATAGAACAAGGAAAAATTGAATGAGTTTTACAAAAAAATTTAATTTTATTATTTGGATGTCTTGAACAATAAAGATTATTTTCTTGATTTTTATTTTTAATCTTTTCATTATCATTTTTATTATAGATATTATTATTTTCTGGATTTAATGATAAAATATGTTCATTTAAATGTTCATATACTTGGGCACAAATTGGAATATTTGTTAAATCAAATTTATGATTTATTTTATGATGAGGACAAAAAAAAGTTTTAGTTAAAGGTTCATATATGTTTGTTATACATTCTTCACAGTATATATTTCCACAAGGAAGTGATAATGGTTTTTTATTTTTATCATTATATACTTCTTTACATATTTCACATGTAAAAATCGACATTTTTAAAGAAATTTTAATTTAAATTAAATTAATAATTTATTTATTATTATTTGAATAAACATTTATTTTTTGTTTTTTATTTTATTGAAATTATGTTTTTATATATGAATTTATATATACAATTATTTAATATTTATATTTCAATTATGTAAAATATATTTTTTTATTTTCAAAAAAATTTTGAACTGTTAATTTTTAAATATTTGATTAAAAAAAAATATTTTATATTTAATCTATATAAATAAAATGAGTAGTAAGAAAATAACATTTGCAGAAGATGCAAACATACAAAAAAAGAATTCAAAAACAACTACAAAATCCCATAGTCACAAATATAGAGAATTTGACGAACTTAGAATATATTCAAACATATCAAAAATAGATAAAAATCAATATTCAAAATATAAAAATCCTCAAAAATGGTATTTAAAAAAGAGAAAAGAAGCATTAGAAATAATACAAACTTTCAGTAAAAAATATGAATTTTCAAAACACACTTTATATGCTGCAATACAATTTTCAGATAGAGTATTAGGATTTATAAATGAAATAAATCAAAAAGATTTTGATTTAACAGTAATTGCATGTTGTTTAATGGCATCAAAATTTGTTGAAAATGATGCATTTGATATAGATTTAAATGAAGTAATTTCACTTTCAAAAAACAATAAAATTTCAGCTGAAGAAATTTATAAAAGTGAAATTAATGTTTGTAAAATATTAAATTATTTTTTAGAAATTCCAAATGTATATGAATTTATACAATATTTAAATTTAATTGGTGTTTTTTATCAAGGAGAAATAAAAAATCCAAAAGCTGTTTCTGATGATATACAAGATTTTACTAGAAAAATTATGTTTTCTGATATTGCTTTAAAATATCCTAATGAGGTTATAGGAATGTGTATTATTAGAACTGTTAGAAAAAAATATAAATTAAATGAAGACACTATGAAAAAAATTATAGCTAAATATAAATTTAATTATGATAAAATTTATGAAGATTGTTATGATGATATTTTATTTTTAATTTTTGGTGAAAAAAGAGATAGAAAATTAGAAGAAGAAAAAGAAAAAAAAGAAAAAGAAAAAAAAGAAAAAGAAAAAGAAAAAAAAGAAAAAGAAAAAGAAAAAGAAGAAAAAAAAGAAGATAAAAAATCAGATAAAAAAACAGAGAAAAAAAAATCAAATTTAAAATTAACAGCAGTAAAAGAAAACGAAATAGAAAATAAAGAAAATAATAAAAATGAAAGAAACCAAGAAAAAAATTTGAATGCAAAAATATCAGAGAATAGAAATAGTAATCAACAAGGAACAATGAGAAGAGGAAGAGGAAGTATAGTAATAGATATACCTAAAGATCAAAATCTTTTAAATTTAAATAATTCATCATCATCATCATCATCATCAAATAATTTTTCCTTTTCAAGTGATTCAGAAGATGAAAAAGAAGAAGAAATAAAGAAAAAAAATACAAATGAAAAAATTAAAAAAAAAAATTCAGTTCATTTTCACGAAGATAAAAATGAATATTTTGGAGGAAGATCAACTCATGTTAAATTAAAAACTATAATTGGACATAAAGAAAAACAAAGACATATTAAAGCTTTACATGCTGATAAAATTAATTTTCCTTTTGCTGGGGAAGATGGAAATAAAAAAGAAACTGATTCTCCTAATCAAAATAGAATGAATAATAGAAATAATAATAGAAATCCTGATTTAAAGAAATTTAATTCTTCTAAAGAAATTAAAATTGCTAATAAAAATAAAATTAATTCTGAAAAAAAAGAAAGTTCTAAATCGAAATCTGCTAAAAAAAGTAAAGAAAAAAATGGAAGTAATAAATCAAAAAGTACTGTCAATTTTCCTAAAGTTGAAAAAAAAGAGGATGAAAATAATTTTAAAAATAAATGAGTTTTTTTTTTTATCTTTTTTTTTTTTTTTTTTTGATAAATAATTATATTGAATTTATTTATTTGATTATATTGATTTTTATATATATGATTATAATATATTTAGAGGATTTTATTGAAATGGATTTTTTATTTATTAGAGTTTAAAAAATGTTTTTATTATTTCTATCTAAAAAATATGATATACAATAATTTAAAGATAATAAAAAAAAATAAATATTCTATATATATATATAAAAACATAACTGGAATAACATATTAAATAAATATTAATTTAAGAAGAATAAAAAAAAGTATAATATAATAAATAATAATTTTTAAGATATAAAATATATAATTATTTATTATTTATAATAAAAGAATTAAATTTTTAATATTATATATTATTATCAAAACTTAATTCATTTGGTTGAACAGAAGGTAAAGATGGTCTTTTAACCATTTTTTCATTATCATTAGTAATAATATCTCCAAATGAACAATCTAAAATATTTACAAAATTTTTATTTTTAGAAGAATTAGTATTACTATTATAATTTGAAGTGATATTTATATTTATATTTTTTGTTATTGAAGTATTATTACTTTTACTTTTTATTATCTTTTTACTTGAAATGTTATCATCAAGATCACAAAAAGAACCATAACTATTATTAAAAGTATTAATAGGTGAATTTTTTAATTCATTAAATAAACTTTCACAAATTAAACCATCTTTTTTAATAGATTTATTATTATTATTTGAAATATTACTAGTTTCATTTTCTAAAGAATTAAATCTTGGGCTATGCTTGTAAAAAGTTCCACTAACTGATAAATCAAAATCATTAGATGTTGAATTAGAATTATCATTATTATCTTTACTAACTTTAATAATATTACTTATATTACTTAAAGTATTAATTACACTTATATTAGAATTAAAATTTAAATTTAAATTTTGAATTCTATCAATTTCTTTTTCAATTGATATTGAAAAATTATTTTGTATACTTTTATATTTTGATAAAATTAAACCTTGTATTTGTGATATTAATTGAATTTTTCTTTCTTCTTCATTATTAAAACTATCATAAATATCAATTGAAAATTCATATTTAGAATTATTATTATTATTATTTGTATTCATATTACTCATTGTATAAGATTTATTACTTCTTACACTATTTGTTCTTGGATTATGAAATAAAAAAAATTCAAACATATCTGTTAATAATTTAATTATACTTTTAAATGTTATTCTCATTTTATCATATAAAGATTTAAATTTTTTTAAATCATTATTTGTATTTTTTAAATGAGAAATTTCATTTTTTAATTCATTCATAAATGAAGTATATTTATTTTTATACATTTCATTTTCAGTTTCTTTAATTGATATTATTTCATTTAAACTTTTCATTTTTTCATTTAAAATATTTATTTCATTTGTTAATCTACTATTTTTTAGTTGATATTCCATAATTTCATTATTTAATTTAATTATTTCAGAAGTATATTTTGTTGTTAAATTTGTTTCGGAATAATTAGGATTTAAATTTATTTCACTTGAATTTAAGCCATTTCCTCCTATTAATTCAGTTGATACTGAAATATTATTTACTAAATTTTTAGTACTTGTTTTTTTTTTTATTTGATTATTTTTTGTGACTTTATTTACCCAATTATTATCTAAAGTTTTTAGGTTTATTGCATTTTTTTTATTATTATTAGAATTTGTTTGTATTGTTGATGATATATGATTTTTGTTTTCTTTTTCTTTTTCCTTTTCCTTTTCTTTTAATTTTGCATTCTTTTTATTACTTTTTTCTGTATTTGATAAGAAATTTAAATAAGATGATGTTTTTGTTTTTACTTTATTTAAATTATCATTTTGAGAAGATGTTAAAATTTTTTTAAATCCATTTTCATTCATTGAATTTGGTTTTGAATGATGAATCATTTATTTATTTTTAAATTAATTAAAAATAAAAAAATTAAAAAGTAATGTAAAATTCAAAAATATATAAATATGTTTCTGAAAAAAATTAAATGATATAAAAAAATTAATTATTACTTGATAAATTACCATTTGATTCATTTATTTCTATTTCTCTACTTACATCTTTACTTTCATGTTCAGATTCTTTACTTAAAAAATTTTCATAAGAAAAATTTAACATAATTTTTAAATTATCATCAATTGTATTTTTTATTTGTTTCATTATTTCTTCATTTTTAACTGGAGGTTTTTTTTTCTCTTTTGTTAAATCAATTTTACTATTTGGTATTTTTTTATTATCAATAGATTTAATTAAATCATTATTTTTTATTTTATTTATTTCTGGTTTTTTTGGTTTTGGAAATGAATGTTGTTTATTTCTATTTAATCTTATTCTTGAAGATTTACTTTTACTATTTGTATGTGAATTGTTTTTAATTTTAGAAAAATTAAATGATTTAATTTGTTCATTATAATCTTTTTTTTTTTGAATTAATTTTTTATTTTTATTTTCATTATTTATTCTCATTTGTTTTTGATTATTTTTTAAATTACTATTATTATTTTTATTATTACTTTTATTTTTACTTTTTCCTATTTTAGAAAATAACTTCTCATTTAATAAAGGTTGAGTTTTATTAATAATAGTAGGTTTAATATTAGTAATTTTTCTGTTAGTTAAAGAAGATTGATTATCATAATAATTAGAATTTTTATTATTTTTACTTAAATAATTCTGACATAATAATTGTTTAATAGTAAAAGTTGGAATAAAAGTACTTTGTAAACAATTATTTGAATTAGGTTGTGAATTATGAGAATAAGTTTTACCAAAATTTTCACTTTTATTTGGATGAAATTTTACTCTATTTGAAAAATTAAAATTTTTACAAAATGTACTATTATTATTATGATGATTTGAACATTCTCTTGATGTTGATTTTGATTTTGACTTTGACTTTGATTTTGATTCTGTTTTTGATTTTGATTTTGATTTACTATTTGATTGTGTTTGATTTCCTTTTGATTTTTTATTATATGTTTCATTTACTTTATGCTTATTTTTTATTATTGAATATAAAGAATGAATATCTTTTGTTTTTATGTTTATATTTTTATTTTTTATTTTATTTTTTGATTTTGATGTACTTTTATTCTTTTTTATTATTTTATTTTTTGGACTTGATAATATATTTGAAAAATCATATGATAATTTTAATTTTTTTTCATTATTTTTTCTTTCTTTTTCTTTTCTTAAACTAGAAGAATATTTTTCAACATTTATAATAGTATATTTTCTATTTTGATAATTTTTAATATTTTCATTAGTTAAAATTATATTATCTCTATCTTTATTAAAATAATTTTCTTCATTATCTTTATTATTAGATAAAGAAGCAATTAAAGAAGAAATAGAATCATTTTTATTAATATTATCATTAGAAATACCATTAATAACTAATTGACTAATTTCTTTTTTTAAAAATTTTTTAGTTTCATTATATTCATTTTCAGACATTTTAGTTTCTAAATATCTTAATAATTTATCAAGTATATATTCATAATTTTCAGTACTATTATTATTTCCTATTGTTTTATTACAATTATTTTGACTATAATTATAAGGAAAATTTGTTGTATTTTGAAATGTTCTTGTTGTATTATTTCCTGTATATGCTAAATTTAAATATGAAGTTTTTGCTTTACTTCTTGATGTTAAATTACCATTATTTTTTTTTTGTTGTTTTGATATTTTAAAATTTAAATTATTTGTATTATTACCAAATTGTAGTTCATTTACATTCCTCTTCATACAAATATTAAAAAATAAAATTAATTTAATAAAATTATTTTTTTTAAATATTATATTTTTAATGCTTAATTTCATTCTAAAAAATTATTTAAAATTAAATTCAAATTTATTAAATATATTTTATGAATTACAAAATTTTTCTGGGTTATGTAATAATTGTTTATAAAAAGGAATTTCTTTTTCAAAAATTGAAGGATATTTATCTTCAATTTCAATAATAATTTTAAATAAATCTTTTTTAACTGAAAATGGTTCATTAGATAATATTTTATTATTATA
>JAEEGL016533146.1_pt1 | contig 13996 bp, 5 predicted proteins | sample 9134231 | NCBI WGS metagenome assembly JAEEGL01 (sample SAMN16246548, study PRJNA631951) | gut metagenome | biome: gut microbiome; feature: rumen; material: fiber-attached | host: Bos | place: Iran: Karaj | collected 2018-10
CCACTTCACGGCCTGGGGCAACAAGACCGTCGCGTGGCCATGCCTGTATCTCCCGCAGACCCCAAGCGGTGGCCAATACGTCTATTCCCAGCGCTGGAGCTTGGAAGGGGGGCAGCTGATTACGGGCAATCAGTGGACCGTCCTGTTCCGTTGCCGCATTGACGATTTCTGTACCGTCGGAAACAACTCCTGGCTCTGGTGCACGAAGACCGACACGTCGAAGGGCGGAGCGGAAAAGGAAATCCGTTTCGGCTTCGGACGCAACAACAACAATACGTCGGACACGACCAACAACTACGTCAAGGTCATTTTAGGGAGCGGGCAGAACGCTTTCACGGACCTCTATGTTGCGACAAACGAATGGCTCGAAGTGGCCGTCGTCGTGGACGGCCGCGCCGAAGCGCATGCCATTCGCGCATCACTTGCCCGACCTGGCAATGCCCGCTGGTATCGTGACTTTGAAGTGCCCTACAGCCATTCAAGCCACACGACAAACTTCTATCCCAAAAGCATCTGGATCGGTGGCCCGCGCTACTATGGGAGCCAAAATGGCAATGACAATTTCCGCGGTGATATCCAAATGCTCGCCATGTGGAACCGGTGCCTTTCCGACCGCGAGGTCTGCGAGGCCTTCGGCGGCGGCGCGCCGAACCTCTTCCGCATCGGCGAGGAGAATTGCACAGTCGAGATGTTCGGCGGCGCGGCACCAGCCTCAGGCGCAACCGTGACGCTTGATCCGCTCGCCTCCGACAAGCGCGCCTTCCCGACGACGCTTACGCCCGGCGCGACCTTCCGCATCCCATTCTCCGTTGATAAGTATGCGGCGAACGCCGCGCACTGGGTGCGCTTCAAGGCGCAGACAAGCTCTGCCTCCGGAACGCTCGCCGTCGCCCTCGACGGCGCCGCCCTAGATCCGCTTTCCGTCTCCTCCGGCCGCAATGCCTACATCTGGGTTCCCGGCGAGAAGTTCACCATCGGCGACCATGTCCTCACCCTCACCCGCACCGACGGCGGATCAGGCAGCGTGACATTTGATGTCATCGAACTCGGCGGCGCATGGAGCGCCGGCATCGTTGACAGCGACATTTCGGACGCGACCTCCGACTCTACCATGAACCAGACTTATCTCGAAAATGGGAAACCCGTGAAATACGCTTCGGACATCTGGTATCCCGATTCGCACAACCTCAAGGAGTTCGTCCGCTACGTCGGGCGCAACAGGAGCGGGACGCTGCACCGCCCGAAGACCATTGTCTGGAATCTGCCTGACGGCGCGGCGAGCAAATTCGGAATGCAGATGAGCTACAAAATCCTCTACAAAGGGGAGACGCCGCTCACCAACACGCTCGTGACGACGGTGAACGACACTGTCGCGCATGAGAATACGGAGGTCACAAACAGTTTTGTGTCTTTCATAATTGAGCCGGAGGAAGGCCTTTTCCACGATGGCGAAAACACGATTGTCCTCGACTTCCTGCCACCAACCCGCACCGACGGCAAGACGGACTGGGTGACGCCCGACATGGTGGCAATCGAGCCGTTGCGTCCGAAAAACCCGTTTGCTATAATCCTTCGGTAGGTTATGAAAAAGGCTTCCTTACTCGTCCTCCCGCTGACGGCTCTTTTCGCGGCGGGAGCGGCTAGCGGTGCGCCCGAAATGCGCGCCCTGCCAATGACGCGCGCCGCATGGGAGAAATACCAGCCTCTTGGCGGCGAGTTCGAGGACGGGCGCTACATCACCATACACGAGCAGGCGCCGGCGTTCGAGGTGGCGCGCGATTTCGCACCCTCCTCGAATATCGTGGTAGAGGCGACCTTTACACCGCGGCGCAAGGTCGGCGAAGGCGAGGTCAACGCCTCCATCGCCATCCTTGAAAGCCCCGGCCGCTACTGGCATCTTTTCCTCGCCGAGTCGCGCTTTGGCAAGCGCACCTTCGGCTTCACCGAACTTGGTGGCGCCTCGCAGATCCAGTCCACGCTTCCGGTTCTTGAAAAGGAGGGTCTCGCCGCCACCTGGGAGTGGGGCCGCGCCTACCGTCTGCGCATCACCATTGACGATGGCGCCGCCACAGGTGAAATCTCCGATTCCGAAACGGGAGTGCGCCTCTTCCGCCTCCGCTACGGTCTCGCCCCCGGCCATGTCGCCTCCGGCCGCCCCGCCTTCAAGTTCTACCGCCTCATCGGCGACTTCGAGGAGATAGATTGCAATCGAATGCAATCGAATGCAATCGAATGCGATCGGCCGACAGCAATCGATTGCAATCGGCAGCAATCGATTGCAATCGAAAAATCGTTCTACCGCACAACCCGCGACGCCTCGGGCAAGTGGTGGTTCACCGATCCCTCAGGCAAGCCATTCTTTCTCTCTGGCATCGGCGTCGTCTCGCACGCGGGGCACTACAGCGCCGCGCTGGGCTACGCCCCCTACGCCCGCACCGTCGCCCGCAAGTATCCCACCCTTGAGGACTGGGCCACCAACACCCTTTCCCGCCTTACTTCGTGGGGCTTCAACTTCCTCTCCTCCCCATCCTCCATCCTGCTGCGGCGCGGACTCCCGCATGCGCATGTCTTAGGCATCGGCCAGCAGTTCGCCACCTACGGCGACGAGTTCGACATCCTTCCCTGCGACGGCGGCCCATGTTCCGGCTTCCCCAATGTCTTCCACCCCCTCTGGCCCGAATACTGCCGCTACCGCGCGGAATTTGTCTGCGCCCAGGACCGCGACGACCCCTGGACGCTTGGCTGGTACATCGACAACGAACTCTCCTGGTGGGGCGACAAGCGCAAGTTCACCACGCCCCCGGCAAGCGGACTCTTCGACGCCGCCGCGCTCAAGGCCCCCGGTCACCCCGCCCGCATGGCGCTTGAGGCGTTTTTGGCGGAGTGGAAGAACTCACACAAAGACACGGAGACACAGAGGGATTCCTTGTCCACAAATGAAAACAAAAATCTCTGTGACTCTGTGGCTCTGTGTGATATTAAAAATGTTCCTGTCGAAGTGAAGCGGGAATTCGTCCGCCTCTGCGCCCGCAAGTATTTCGAGGAGACAACCCGCGCCATCCACGAGTTTGACCCCAACCACCTGATCCTCGGCTGCCGTTTCGCGGGGCTCCCCTCCGCAGACCCCGTCGTATGGGAGGAGTGCGGTCGCTTCTGCGATGTCGTCTCGGTGAACATCTACCCGATGGCCGACCTTGACCGTGGCGTTGCCGTCGATTGGCCAGGACCTAACGCGCAGCTCATCAGCGACATCCTCGGCGAACGCGTTCGAATTGCCGGCAAGCCGGCAATCATCACCGAGTGGTGCTTCTCCGCGCTTGATTCGGGGCTGCCCTGCACCCATGGCGCCGGACAGCGCTTCTTCACGCAGAAGGAGCGCGCCAAGGCCACCTCCATTTTCGCCAGCACGATGTGGGCGATGCCGGAATGTGCCGGTTATGTCTATTTCATGTGGTGTGACCAGCCGGCCGTAGGCAAGAACGGTCCGCAGAGCGAGAACACCAACTACGGTCTCGTGAACGCCGATGACGAACCCTATCAAGAGCAAGTCGCCGCGCTCGCCGCGCTCCAGTGCAACCCAGGAACCTCCCGCGCCGCCGATGTGCCCAAGCCGCACAAGGTCATGCCGCCGGAGGCCGAGGACTTCGCCGCCATGGCGGCGGTAGCTGGCGGCAATCGACTGCAGTCGATTGCAATCGAAAATGGCTCCCTCCTCGTCGGCGGCAAGGGCGTCTTTTCAACGATGCTGCGCGAATATTCGCGCGGCCATGTCCTCTGGACGGCGGCCACCGAGGTGGCCGGTGTTGTTATTGAAAAAACGAACCTTTCCGCGCCCACTTCCGTCGTCTCCTTCCGCGGCGTTACCGCCTCAGGCCCCTTCGAAGTAGCAATCCGGTTTTACGAGCCACCTGGCCGCGAGTTCTTCATCGCGGAACTCCTTTCTGTGCGCAACTGTGGCACAGCCCCGCTTCCTTTCGAGTCGGTCTTCTTCCGGCTTATGCCTGTGGACGAAGAAGGCGTCGAGGCCGCGCGCGGCGACGACGTCTTCGAGCCGCCGAAGGAGGGCCAGCCCACGCCGATACCGCCGTCGCTCTGGCGTCCGTGGGGTTCAGGCGCATGGATTCTGCCCGACGGCACCGTGCTGGGGTTCCTCTCACCCCGCACCACCGGCGTAATCATACGCTTCTGGCGCGACCCCGCCTTGCATTCCGATGCCCAAATGCACTATCCTAGATACACCCTCGCACCTGGTGAAACATGGACGCCGGACTACCACCCCTTCGTGATAGGCGGCATGACCTCAGGCGGCGAGTCAGGCTGGCGCGCCTTCTGCGACAGGGTCAAGGCGGCAGAGGAGAAGAAATGAAAGAAAAAACATCGTTAGGCTCCACCGATGGGTGGCTGACCTGCACCTCACCCGACGGCAATGTGGCCATCGGGTTCACCTCCGACGCGCAAGGCATGCGCTGGCGGCTGGCGCGCAAGGGTCAGACCCTGATTGCGCCGTCAAGGCTCGGCCTCTCTTTTTCGATTTTCAAGAAGGACAACTGCGAACTGGGCGAGATGCGCGTTGTCGGGAAGCGCGCAGTGTCTTCGGACACCACCTGGACGAACGGCCTCTACCGCCGTTGGACAATACGCGACGCCTACAACGAGCTCGAGGTGTCGCTGGAGGAAGTCGCGGAGCCGCACCGCCGCCTCGGCCTTGTTTTCAGGGCTTACGACACCGGAGCGGCGTTCCGCTACGTCGTTCCCGAGCAGGAGGGGGTCCCGGGCTTTGAGATTCTGCGCGAGCAGACGGAATGGCGCTTCCCTGGAAGGTGCCGCGGCTGGTTCACCTCATACAAAGACCATTTCAACTCCAACGAACGGCCCTTTGTCCTGCGCGAGATCTGCAACATTTCGCGTGACGAGTTCATCGGCATGCCGGCGACAGTCGAGGTTGCTGGACAATGGGTGGCCCTCTGCGAGGCGGCACTCGTGAACTGGGCGGGAATCTATTTCAAGACGCCGGAGGACGGGCCGTCCGCGGACGCCTCGGTCTTCGAGGCATGCCTGTCGCCGCTCCCGCCAAGCAACGCCTCAACGGCCGATGCGGCTGTAATCCGCACGACTCCGGCCGCGAGCCCGTGGCGCGTGGCGATCTGCGCGGACACGCAGCTGTGGCTTCTCAAGAACAACGACATCATCCTCAACCTCAATCCGCCGCCGGAGGAGGGGTTCGACTTCAGCTGGGTCAAGCCGGGCGTGACAAGCTGGGACTGGTGGGTGGAGTCGAACAACTCGCTCTCGACGGAACTCACACTTAGGCTCGTCGATTTTGCCGCCGAAATGGGCTGGCCCTACCACACCATCGACGGCGGCTGGTATGGCTTCGCGCGTCGGCCAAACCATGGCCCGAATATCGAGTTTGCGCCGCGCAAGGGCTTCGACCTGGCGCGAATCGTGGAGCACGCGCGAGGGAAGGGCGTCGGCATATGGGTGTGGGTCCACTGGCAGGAAGTGGAGGACACCGGCGTCGAGGAAACCTTCTCCCGCCTTGAGCGGTGGGGCGTGAAGGGCGTGAAGATAGACTTCCACGACCGCCAGGACCAGTGGATGGTCTGTTGGTACGAGAAGGTCGCCCGCACGGCCGCGCGGCATCGCATCATGGTCAACTTCCACGGTTCGCACAAGCCGACCGGCACCGAGCGCACTTGGCCGAACGTCCTTACGCGCGAGGGGATTTTGGGCAACGAGATGTCGAAGTTCAACTGCGAAAACACCCCCAGCCATTGCCTGACGCTGCCCTTCACGCGGTTCCTTATCGGCCCCGGCGACTACACGCCCGGGAGTTTCGCCAACGTGCCCAGCGCCGGGTTCGTCCCGCATTGCAGGCGGGGCCACCGCTACGGTGACGAGACCGACCACAGGCCAATCTGGGCCGAGGAAATCGGGACGCGCGCCCACTCGATAGCGAAGTGCATCGCCTTCGACAGCTGGCTGACGACGCTCTGCGACTGGCCCGAGCGCTATCGCGGGGCGGACGGAATCGCGGCGCTTCGCGCACTCCCGACAGTGTGGAAAAACACCACGCCAGTCGCGGGCGAGTGCGGACAGTTCTACATGGTCGTCCGCGAGACGTCTGACGGACGCTTCTATTTTGCGGGCCTCACGGTCAACCGCCGCCGGGTGGAGCTGCAGCTGGATTTCCTGCCCGAAGGCGAATGGCGGATGGAGGTCTTTGCGGACGACCCCACACGAACACCAGACGACCCCAAGGCGATCCGTCTTGCGGAAAGCCGTGTTTCGCGCGGGCAATCCATCTCATTCGACATGGTTGACGAAGGCGGCGCTGTCGCGATCTTCACTCGCGCATAACCGAAAAAGGCAGAAAAACCAAAAAACCGTCAATATCTTGCCGGAGCGGAAACTGCGCTCGGCGGATCATTGACGGCAGGGCGGCAATTAAAAAATCCATGAACCCGATTGGCGGCAATCGGGTATTTTCTTAATACATGGATATTGTCGAGGAAATCAGAAACGATCCTGAAAAAGGGGCGCGTAGCCTAGAGGCGGAATACCGGGCGGGGTTGCTGACTCTTGCCCGCCGGCTTTGCCGCAACGACTGCGACGCCGAGGAGTTGGTCAACCGCACCTTTGCCGAGGTGATTGCCAATATCGACAGCTATGCGGAACAGTCCGCCTTTTTCGGCTGGATGAGCAAGATACTGGTGAATCTCAACGCCAAAGACATCCGGCGCAAGTCGAACGAGCGGGTCGTCTATCCCGGTGAGCTTCCAGAGCTGGTCGATGAAAACGCGGAGAACCAAATCTTCCACGATGTAGATGCGTCGCTCCTACGCGACGCCATCGACAAGCTCCCCAAGGAGGACAAGGACGTCCTACTGCTCCACTACTTTTTAGACATGCCGGTTACGCAAATGGCGAAGATACTTCTTGTGCCATGTGGAACAATCAAGAGCCGTCTCCACCACGCGCGCAAGGCGCTTGCGGCCAAACTTGGCGTGGCGGCGAGGAAGCCCGGCGGCAAGGCCGTGATTCTTGCGCTGCTGCTCTGCGGACTGACCGCGCTTGGCGCGGGGATAGCCGGCATGTCGCGTGTCGCAAGTCGCGTGTCGTCGCCCGCCGCAACGGAGACTTCCGTACAGGCAACAAGCGACTCGCGACAAGCGGAGGCTTCCAACCTTTCAACCTTTCAATCTTTCAACTTTTCAACCTCCTCCAACTTGCCGCAATCCCCTTCAGGGGTTGCGGGTTCCCCCCAGCGGGGGGCGGAGGGGGGCTCCGATTTTACCCAAGGAGAAACTATGAACCTAAGCATAACAGCAAGAACCACAGCCGCCCTTGCGACTGCGCTCGCCGTGCAGGCAAGCGCCCCCACCGCCACCTTCTGCGACACCACCCCGCGCCGCCCGATGGCGCTGATGATCATGATCGACGGCCTCCGCGCCGACGCCGTCGAGACGGCCTACATGCCGAACCTCGCCAAACTGCGCAACGGCGAATGGCAGACCGGCTACGGAGCGGCCTGGTCGCTGGACGCCCAGATTGTCTCCGGCACCGTCCCGGCGGCCGGCCCGAACTATGTCTCCATCGCGACGGGCGTCGGGCCCGCGAAGCATGGCGTCACAAGCAACGCAAACATGGCCAGCGGCGACTACGCGACCTACCCGACGTGGCTCGCGCGTGTCGTCGGCGCTGACCCCACGAGGAGTGCCCTCTTCCTCTCCACATGGGCCAACAACGCCTCCATCGGGCCGACGAACACCGTGACGACGACTATTAACGCGAACGACGCGGAGAATGCCGCTAACCTCGCCACGATGCTCGCCTCCGCTTCCGCGCCGGATGCCACCATGTATTTCATCGAGGCGCCGGACATTGCCGCCAAGTCGAGCGGCTACTACCCGATGGGCGATTCCTTCCGCGCCGCCCTTCTGGCGGCGGACGGCTACATCGGCGGTTGCCTCGACGCCATCGCGAACCGCCCGACCTTCGCCGACGAGGACTGGCTCATCCTCCTCACCTCGGGCTACGGCGGATACGCCAAGACACACACCGACATCGTCAACGGCCGACACGCCCACACGGTGCCGCTCATCATCGCCGGACGCAACGTGACTTCGGGTCGCATCCCCGGCCAGCCCTACAACATGGATGTCGCCGCCTCGGCCCTCGCACATTTCGGCGTCGCGACCTCCGGCCTAGATGCAGTCGCGCGCGACAACACGGCGGCGGCGGAGCCTTCGCGCTCGCTTTCCGACGGCCTCGCCGCATATCTCCCGTTTGATTCCTCCGCCACGGAAAACGCTGTCTCAGGATCCTCCGTCGCCCCCGCGTCGAATGGTTCCGTCGCCCTCATCGCGAACGGCATGTTCGGCAGTTGCCTAGACTTCCCCTCCGGCACCGGCGCCAACAACTATGTAAAGCTCGTCGGCTCGGATTCCGACTCCATCGCCTACGAGAACGGCAACACATGCTTCGCGGCGACCATCTGGGTGAAGATGTCGCCTCCGGCCTACGATCCCCCGATCTTCGCCAACAAAAACTGGTCGGGCAACGCCAAGGGCTTTCTGCTTTTTGCCGGATCCAGCAGCCAGGTCAAATACACCAGCATCAATGGAGTCAACCCCTGTCTCGGCGGCTTCTTGAACGCAGGAAGCGGATCAGGCCGTATCGACATGGGATGCATGGACTTCGAGGGAACCAACGACTGGACGTTCTACGCCGTCACGCGCGACGCCGGCGGTGTCATCACCCTCTACCAGGGACGGAACGACGGAACGCTCGACTGGGTCAGCGGGATGCTCTCCGGCTCCACGATGGTTTCCGGGCAGCCGTTCTACATTGGGAACGACGCCACGGGGAACTACTACAATGGGCAGCAAGCTCGCGCGTTCGTTGGCGACGTCGATGACTTCGGTCTCTGGACGCGCGCCCTCACGCACGACGAAATCCGCCGCATCTTCTCGGCGGGCCGCGCCGGCGTCGCGCTCGGCTCTCTTGCCTCCGTTCCCGCCGGCCCCGCGACAGCGACCTGGACGGGCACGGTGTCATCCGACCCGACTGTCGCCGGCAACTGGTCCGGCAACGCGGTTCCATCCTTCGACACGGCTGTGACCGTGCCCAGCACGGCAGCCAACCCCATAGCGATGGGCGCGGCGCTGCCGTGCAAGTCGATCTTCTTCGACAACGCGACGCTCTGTGCGGACATCGGCGAACCCGGCCTCGACGCGGCGAAGATCGTGCCCGGATCGTCCATTGACCTGGACGGCCATGTCCTCCGCCTCCGCGCCGGAAGCGCCTATCTGCCACTTACCGTCACCGACACCTCGGCGGACATTGCCAATCCAGGAGAACTGCACCTCGACGACACCGGGCACAACATCACCAACACGACGATGGCGCTCTCGTGCAACCTCCGCTTCTTCAAGTCCGGCGCGGGCAAGTTCACAGCCAGCGCCTCCGAGTCCTACACCGGCGGCATCGCCGTGGAGGAGGGGACGTTCGTTATGGCGCGGATCGTTTCCGGCCCCATCCGCGTGGAACCGGGTGCGACGCTTGACCAATATGGCTTCAGCCTCTCCGCCAACCCTGTCACGCTCGCCGGCGGGACCATCACCAGTACGAAGCTGAATGCGGGGGCAACGCTCCCATCCGCCATGGCGCTTACGTCTGACTCGTCCATTGTCCACGACAACAATGGCTCCAACCATGACTTCGGCGTTCCGGCGAACGCCATCTGGAACCTCGGCGGCCAGACGCTGACCGTTTTCGTCGAGGGCAACGACGGCGATTTCAACATGGAAGGAGGTTCGACAATCACCAACGGCACGCTCCGGTTCTCGGTCGAGACCACCACTTACAATCCGCAGGGCAAGGCCTGGGTGGGAATCGTCAACCTGAACGGCAGGGACGGCCTCAACCTTGACCTTGGGGCTTCCTACCTTCGTCTTAAATATGGGAGTGGTTTCAGCACGGTCAACTCCACCGTCCACGACTTCACCTGCGACCCCTTGCCGGATTCTAACGTTTACAGCGCACATCTTCTTGAGGTTTACGGCACCTACACGCCTCCTTCGACATCAATGGGCTTCAACACCAAGCTCATGGATGGCGCAACGCTGAACCTCGCGTCTGCAAGCGTCCCGTGGGACTGCGCCTACGCCAACGTCGGCGGTTACTCTAGCGGCAGCGACAAGGGCTGTGCCCTCTCCTTCGCCGATGGCGCGGTAATCACGGTCAACCTCGCCGGACGGACAGATATCGAAACCATTGCCAACAATCGAGGTCTTGTCGCCACGTGGGCCACGACTGCCATCCCTGCCGCATCCACAACTTTTGTCCTAGACGAAGCCACGGCATCCAGCTCCAAGGGCTACTATCTGCGCAAGACGGACGACGGGCTTCAGCTCCGCAAGAAGGACGCTTTTACAATTGTCATTCGATAGATATGGGAACATGCGCAGAACTTTGTGTCATTTGCGTCCTTTGTGGCTTTTCCGCCATTGCCCTTTCCGGGCAAATGGAGCCTGACTACGACACCCTAATCGCGCACAAGGGCGAATGCATCGACGCCCCCGAAAACACTCTCCCCGCCTACCAAATGGCGGTGGAGCGGGGCTTCGGGTTCGAGTGCGACATCTACTACTCGAAGGACGGGCGCGTCTTCACGTCGCACGACCACGACATGGCGCGCCTGACAGACGGCGCGGACACGCGGAAATGGGCCGATGTGGACTGGGGGGAAATCTCCCGCCTGAACGTCGGCGGCTACGGCCAGTGGAAGGGGTCGCGATTTGACGGCACCCGCCCCGCGCTTCTCGAAGAGGTGCTGGCGCTTGCCCGCGACAATCGCATGATCTACATCGACGTGAAAACCGGCCCGGAAATCGTGCCGCATATCAAGGCCGTCTTCGCCGCCCAGGAGAAGGCAACGCCGAAGAACGCTCTTTTCATTTCGTTTGAAAAGGAGACATGCAAGGCCATCAAGGAGCAGATGGGGGAATACCGCGTCCTCTGGATTTCCAACAGCAAGCACTGGGAGACCCCCGGCTTCCCGCCCGTCACGGCGGCGGAGGTCATCGCCGCCTTGCGCGAAACGGGCGCCGACGGCGTGGACTTCCACTACTTGCCCGATGTCGTCACTGCGGAAATGGTCTCCTCCGTGTGCGATGCCGGATATGAATTCCATGTCTGGACGATAGACAACCTCGCCGACGCCAAGGAGGCCTTCCGGCGCGGAGTCCAGTCCGTCACGACCAACTACGCAGAAAAGATGCTAAAGGCCTACAAGGCCAGCAAGGAGAAACAATGAACAAAACGGCAACCGCAATCGCTATCGCCCTCGCCTGCGCATTCGCCGCGCAGGCGGAGAACCCCACCACCGCCCGCGCGCCGAAGGCGCTCGTCATCATGCTTGACGGCCAGCGGGGCGACACCCTCGACAACGGCCTGGCCCCGAACCTGCGGCGCCTCGCCGACGGCCAGTGGCAACCCGGCTACAATTGCGCCTGGTCGCTCTGGGCGGGCACCATCCGCGACGGGACGACCGAAAGCTCACCGAACCACGTCGCGATCGCGACGGGCATGACCGTCGCGAAGTCCGGCATAGACTGGAATCCCGACCTGATTGCCCACCCCACCGACGAGGCCAAGTTGCCGACGTGGCTGACGCGCCTTGTCAGGAAGCGCGCCGGGACGAAAGCCCTCTTCATCACCGCCTGGAAGACCGATCTCCACATCAGTCCCTCCTACGACGTCAAGATCATCATGGACCGTGAGGGGGAGTGCCCGAAGGACCTCGTGAAGATTCTCTCGGAACCAGGCGCCCCCGACGCCATAATGTGGTATTGCGGCATCCCTGACGAAGCAGGCCACGCCCACGGCTACTACCCTTATTCTCCAGAATACCGAGAAACAGTGCGCGAAGCCGACGGCTGGGTCGGCGAAGTGCTGTCAGCCATCGCGGCGCGCCCGACGTTCGACCAGGAAGACTGGCTCATCGCCGTCACGGCGGACCACGGCGGCTGGGAGCGGAGCCACGGCCAGAGCAGCACTGCGTGCTACACGATTCCGCTGCTCTTTGCCGGACGCCATGTCGCGCAGGGCCGGATGCCGGGCGTCCCGCGCAACTACGACATAGCGCCAACCGTGCTGACGCATTTCGGCGTGGACATTTCAGGCATCGATTTCGACGGCCGCGTTCGCGGCAACGACGCGCCCGTCACGTGGCCGAGCCGCCCGCTTTCCGACGGCCTCGCCGTTTCTTTGGCCTTCAACGGCGACGCTGCCAACAAGGGCGCTTCCGACGTGACGGCGGAACTGCGCGGCGCGGCGGTGCTGATCCCAGACGGCGTCTCCGGCGGCGCTTTGCGCGTCTCGCCCTCGGCGGACGCGGCGGGAAGCGCCTTTTTGAAAGGTTCGGAAAATCTGAAGTTCGACAACGGGAACGAGTTCACCTTCGCCGCCTGGGTGCGCGTCCCCGGCCCGCAGATTGGCAACCCTGTCGTCTTCGCGAACAAGGACTGGCGCGATGGCGCCAACCCGGGTGTCGCCTTCGCCGCCTCGCAGGGCGTTGACATGTCGCGGGTCTATCCGGGCCACTACGACTATAAGAAGCGCGGAAACCACAAGGACTTCATGTTCAACTGCGGCCGCGACGGCGGAAAACGCGAGGACCTTGGCGTTTACAAACCGGTCCACGGGCAGTGGGCATTCTACGCCGCGACGTGCGGATCCGACGGCGTGGCGCGCTTCTACCAGGGAACCCCCGACGGCACCCTCTATTGCATTGCCGATGACCTCTCCGACATCGTCTTACAGACGGGACTGCCCTTCTCCATCGGCCAGGACGGAACCGGGGCCTTCCCCGACGCCTTCGTCGGCGACATCGACGAGTTCGCCATCTGGACGCGCACCCTCTCACATGAGGATGTCCGCCGCTTCTTTGAGGATGGCCTTCGGACGGCGCGATGAGGGCCGCTCCGCTTCTAGCCGCCCGCTCGCTCGCCGCCTGCTTGCTCACCGCCTGTGCGCTCGCCACCCGTGCGCCGGCCGCCTGTGCGCTCGCCGTGCAAACGGCGAGTTCTGCCGCCGCGCTGGACGCGACCCTTTCCGCCGGTGGCGTGGTTCACCTTGACGTCGGCGGCCGCGAATACCGCCTGGAACCCTTGGCGCTTCTGGAGGACTGGACGGCGGCTAATCCGCTGGGCGGCCATGAGGTTGCGCCAACCGGAACAGTTGAAATGGTAATGACCTCCGGCGGCCGCCCCATTCTGGACGTTGCCGTCACGCTTCATCAGTTAGCAGAAGGCAAAGTGAAACTCGGCTGTCGTTTCACGCCCCGCGAGGACTTCGCGACGCAGGCGCTCGGCTGGTTGCTGAAGCTCGACGCCGCCGAAGCAGAGGGCCGCGAGTGGCGTATCGGCGAAACGCGCGGCTTTTTCGCCCACGCCGCCGCCGATGGCGTCCACCTCGCGGAGGGGGGCGCTGCCTCGTTTGCCTTCGACCTTGGCGCCTCCGGCGAAACGCTGCGACTGGAATCGTGGGGCGTCGGACAAGAACAGCAAGCGGACAACAGCGGGGGGGCCATCGACTGCCTCGTGCAGGACAATCAAAACTGGAGCGATGAATACCATGTCCGCCTCGGCGCGCTGAGCGCGCGTCGCCTCGCGAAAGGCGAGACCGTAGCGTTTTCGCTCATACTTTCGCTCGCCTCGGGCGAACCGCTCGCCGCACGGAACGCGGAGCCGTTCGTGATCGAAGCCGGCGAGGACTGGATCCCGCTCGACAACCGCCGCGACATCGTGGCCGGCTCGGCCCTCGACTTCTCCGCCATTGTTCCGCACCATAGTCCAGCGGGAAAGTTCGGCTGGCTGCGGAACGTTGGAGGGCATTTCGAGTTCGAGAGTCTTCCCGGCAAGCAGCAGCGCTTCTACGGCGTGAACCTCTGCCTCACGGCCAACTACCCCGACCACGCCACAGCCGACGC
>JAEEGL010947824.1_pt1 | contig 13995 bp, 13 predicted proteins | sample 9134231 | NCBI WGS metagenome assembly JAEEGL01 (sample SAMN16246548, study PRJNA631951) | gut metagenome | biome: gut microbiome; feature: rumen; material: fiber-attached | host: Bos | place: Iran: Karaj | collected 2018-10
GCAAAAAAATAAGCGACCATCATGTAGGCGGAGTCGATGTTCCCCCTGAAAAGTGTGCGTCCCCGGCACACGGGGAGGGGCCCAAAGCACCAGCAGGTGCTAGCGAAGGCCGAGCGGGAGGGCAGGTGTAATAGCCGGCCGTAGCGGCGGGGTTTGGGGCAGAGCCCCGTAATGCTCGCCGGGGACGCACACTTTTCAGGGGGAACATCGACTCCGCCTACAAGATGGTATCTTATTTTTTTGCTATCTTGCAAAGAATTTTGGCAAAGATGGAGATATACGATCCGTTGAGGAAGAAACAGGTGAAGCTCACTCCGGAGGAGGAAGTGCGCCAGGGCATCATCAGGTGGCTCAACGAAACGGTCGGGGCGCCTCTGACGCTTATGGCCAGCGAATACGGCTTCAGCTACAACCGCCGCCGCTACCGCGCCGACATCGTAGTCTTCGACCGCAGCCTCTCCCCGCTTCTGATGGTGGAATGCAAAGCCCCGGAAGTGGCCATTGACGGCAAGGTAATCGAGCAGGCCATCCGCTACAACAGGGTGCTCCGGGTGAAATATATTATGGTCACCAACGGAAAAACATCCTATCTTTGCCGCCGGAACCCCGAAACCGGAAACTTCGACTTCACGGCGGAGGTTCCCACCTACGAAGAGATGCTGAAACAATGACGGAAGCCCTCCAGAACCCCATTTTCGAAATCGTGGCCGAAGAGGCCGCGGCCCTGGGCGTACGCGCTTTCGTCATCGGCGGATTCGTCCGCGACTTCTTCCTCCAGAGGCCCTGCAACGACATAGACGTAGTGGTCGAAGGCCACGGAATCGAGGTGGCGGAAGCGGTGGCGAAAAGGATCCGCACCCAGGTGACCGTATTCCGCAACTTCGGCACTGCAATGCTTCACTACAAGGGAATGGAGGTGGAATTCGTAGGCGCCCGCAAGGAGTCCTACAACCGCAATTCCCGAAAGCCGATAGTGGAAGACGGCACCCTGCGCGAAGACCAGGAGAGGCGCGACTTCACCATCAACGCTATGGCATTCAGCCTCCAGAAGGAGGACTACGGCGCGCTGGTGGACCCCTTCGGAGGCATCCGCGACCTCAACGAGGGCATCATCCGCACCCCTCTCGACCCTGACACCACCTACAGCGACGATCCGCTTCGCATGCTTCGCGCAGTCCGTTTCGCAACCCAGCTGGGATTCAGCATCGTACAGGAATCCAAGGATTCGATGGTGCGAAACAGGCAGCGACTGGAGATCCTCTCGCAGGAACGCATCGCCGACGAACTGATGAAGATAATGGCCACCCCGAAGCCATCAGTCGGCTTCCTGCTGATGGACGAGTGCGGCCTTCTCCCCTATGTCCTGCCCTCCCTTGCCGACCTCAAGGGAGTCGAGACGGTGGAAGGGCGCGGGCACAAGGACAACTTCCTCCACTCGCTCCAGGTGCTCGATAACGTAGCCGCCTCAAGCGACAAGATATGGCTCCGCTGGGCCGCCCTGCTCCACGACGTGGGAAAGGCGCGGACCAAGCGCTACGACCCCCAGCTGGGCTGGACATTCCATAACCACGAATATGTGGGCAGCAAGATGGTCAAGGGCATTTTCGGCCGGCTGAAGATGTCGCAGAACGAGGATATGAAATATGTCCAGAAACTCGTCGCGCTGCATCTGCGGCCCATAGCTCTGGTCACCGACGAGGTTACCGATTCCGCAGTCAGGCGCCTTCTCTTCGACGCCGGCGACGACATCGACGATTTGATGATCCTCTGCAAGGCCGACATCACCTCCAAGAACGAGATCAAGGTGGAACGATTCCGCCGCCAGTACGAAAGGGTGAAGGAGAAACTGGTGGAGGTGGAGGCAAAGGACGCGGTCCGCAACTTCAAGAATCCCATAACGGGCGAACTGATAATGTCGAAATACGGCATCCCTCCCTGCAAGGAGATCGGCGAGATAAAAGAGTATGTCAAGGAGGCCATCCTCGACGGAATTATTCCGAACGAATACGAAGCCGCCTACAAACTGATGGAGGCCAAGGCCGCGGAGATGGGATTAGTGGCCAAGATTGCCGCGGACCAGCCTTCCGACGGTATATAGCCACTCCCCGGGCGCCACTGAGAGGGCGAAGGGAATCCTTATGACAAAGAATCCTACGGTATTTTTCCTGCGGTCCGACTCGCTGCCCGAAAGGCGGCGGCGGGGATTGTGATGACCGAAATCGCCACCTTCGAGAACTATCGAAAGCAGCCTTTCGGGATCCGGCGTTCCGCCTGCGACTCCGTGTGAAGGGGCATCCTCCCCGGGAAGGCCTAGATAGCGGCAGACGAAAGCGTCGAGCATCTTCTGCCAGCGCATCAGACGCGCTCCCCGAATCCTGCGCAGATAGTCCTCCCTGTCATAATTCCCCTTGAGGGCCTTGCAGGCCACCGCATAGTCGCAGAGTTGTTTCAGACCGATTCCTGTGCCAATGGCGTGCTTGAGAATATGTGTGCTCAAAAGCAGAAGAGTCGCCTCGGGAGATGGAATCTCCACCCCCTCGAAATTGCAGCGTGAATCGAAATAGCGCCCATGGTGTTCCACGGTGACGTTGCGCCACTTGTAGCACAGGCCTCCGTCGGACTCTTCCCTTATTGCAACGCCCTGCTCCTTAGCCAGTTTCCGTGCGGGATCAAACTCCCCGACAGGGAAGAAAAGGTCGATGTCCCCGCTTCGCCGGGCGAGAGGATTGGCATAATACTGAGCCACAGAAGGCCCCTTCTGGACTACAGGCGACAGACCGGCACCGCGGAAAAGGGCAACCAGCGCCTCGAAAACCTCCTGGACATAGGCGCTTCGACGCTCCAGCGCATAACTCTCCATAAGCAGATCGACGCTCTGCTCCTGAGGTGGGGTTTTATCTTCCGGCAAAAGTTTGGCTCCTTCGCAGACCAGTCCCTGAACGGCCTGACGGCGGGACTCGGTTATAATACGTGTCCATTGGTCCGCTGTCAGGGAAGGCAATTCCTCCGGCTCTGTCCAAAGTCCGGCACGCAGCAGGGAGAAGAGGAAATCCACTATCTTATCGTCGCGCTTCATACTCCAAAAGTACGAATAATTTGGCTTCGCTGAAAAAAGTTGCTAAATTTGAAATTCCAAAGCGAGTTTCGGATGTCTAAGAGAAAAATCAAGGAATCCTGGTTTTTGCTGGCGATGGACACACTCCTGTCGCTATTTTCCTCATTGTTGGCAATCCTGGCGGTAAGATGGCTCTCCCATCCCGTCTTCGGCTTCACCCATTACGTCATAATCTGGCTGGTGATGTCACTTGTCTTTTCCGTCATAGGATTCATCAGCCAGGGAAGCAATAGGATCGCAATCCAGTACGCCACCCTGCGATCTATCGGAAAGATCTCAGCTTCCATCCTGATCAAGGAGCTTCTGCTGCTCATATTCATCATTATCAACATCCTGGGAATCAAGCATCTCGAAGGCATCTGGCTGGTTCTGGTAATGGATGCGCTGCTGACCTATGCCATCCTCATTATGATGCATCTGCTCATCTCCATAATCATTCAGGACCGCCAGCAGAGCATCGAGTTCAACGTGGGCAGGATGAGCATTCTCATCTACGGAGTTTCCAACAAATCCGCCGCTCTGGTCCGCCGTCTCGCCACCTCGTCCCACTACAACCCCGTGGGATTCATAACCTCCGATCCGGAACTCTCGGGAATGATCATCCAGGACTGCAAGGTGTACTACTGCGCCGATCAGGAGAGCCTTGAATCCCTCTGCATCAGCCTGGGAGGCATAGAAGGAATCATCTTCGCCAAGCAGGACGACGCCGATAAGGAGCGGGACCGCATTATGAAATGGAGCCTTGCTGCCGGGGTAAACATTCTGATGTCCCCCAATATCGAAGTGATGGCCGATGCTCCGGAAGAGAACCGTTCGAGCGTTTCCGAAGCGTTCCGCGAAATTGCCGAGAATCCCGAAAAGATGAAGGAAGAGAGTGCGAAACGAGGCCGCGACTTCATCCCGGACGGAATGTCGGGGTTCGAAAGAAATGTAAAAAGGGCCTTCGACTGCTTAGCGGCCGGTATTCTGCTGATAGTCTTCTCTCCCCTCTTTCTGATCTGCTACATTGCAATCAAGAGGGAGGACAAGGGGCCGGCGCTCTTCAGGCAGGAGCGTATCGGGCGCTTCGGACGTCCGTTCAACATCCTCAAATTCCGCACGATGAAGGTTGATGCCGAAGCCGAAGGTCCCGCCCTCTACGGAGGCGATGACGATCCGCGCCTCACCAAGGTCGGAAAGTTCCTCCGAGTGCATCATCTCGACGAGCTCCCGCAGCTCTGGAACGTCTTTATGGGAGATATGGCATTTGTCGGCTATCGTCCTGAAAGACAGTATTATATTGACCAGATTATGGAAAAGGACCCCCGTTATGTCTGCCTCTACCAGATAAGGCCGGGAGTCACCTCGTACGCCACCCTGCGAAACGGCTACACCGACACTCTCGAGAAGATGATCCGCCGTCTGCACTTCGACCTCTACTACCTCAAGAACCGCTCCTGGTGGTTCGACATCAGGGTCCTCTGGGCTACCTTCGCGAACATCATGTTCGGCAAGAAATTCTGATCGGATGGAAAGCGGCGCAGACACTCCGCGCTGGTTTGCCGCCAGAGCAGGCAACTGCCAGGAAATCAAGGCCAAGGAGAAGCTGAAAAAGTTCGGCGTGGAGCACTTTGTCCCTACTGCCATAACCCTTGTCGAAAGGCGTGGACGCAAAGTCAGGGTGGAAAAGTCGCTGATTGGAAACCTCGTCTTCCTGCGCGCCACCAAGGAGGAGGCATGCGCCCTGGTGAACTACCGCGGGCTCCCTCTCCACTTCATCCCCGACCGCTGCGGCGGAGGCTCGATGCTGGAGGTCCCCGATAGGCAGATGGAGGACTTCAGAAGGGTTTTCGACTACTCTATTGCCGAAGGTTCCGACCCCACGGTGGTATTCACAGCAGGCGACCGGGTCCGCATCACCCGGGGTGATCTCAAGGGAGTGGAAGGCCAGGTTCTGGAGACCGAAGAGGGCCTTTACGTAGCCGTTTCACTGCTCGGACTGCTCCAGGCGCGCGCGAAAATCCCCTCATCTTTCCTTCAAAAGCTCTGATATAGAGTCATTATTTGGCATTTTTCAAATAAAATGCGTATTTTTGCAAGTTAATTATTATGAGCAGCGGAATCTGCCCATTTTTGCTTGCGTTCATTGCACGAGCAACGGCGAAGCTTTGCAAAAAAGTCAAACAATCAATCATAAATCAAACTTTTTAAACAAATGAAAATCAAAACAATTCTCCTCTGCGCGGTAGCAGCCCTGATGACTACCGGCAATGCTTTCGCGCAGATCAGCAAGTCGGATCCCTCCGTGGAATTCGCACCCCGTTTCTATGTCCAGTTCCAGGACGGTGTCGCCTACACCTTCGGTGAAGGCCCCTTCTCGAAACTTCTCTCTCCTGTGTTCTTCGTAGGAGCAGGCTATGACTTCAACTCCCTCCTCGGAGTCCGCGCAGACCTCGGTTACGGACAGAGCCGCGTTTACAACCCTGATCAGCTTAAGGCCTATGCTTCCAATCTCTGGCAGCTTCAGGGTGACGTTATGCTGAACCTCACCAACCTCCTTCTCGGTTACAACCACAAGAGGGTTGTAAATATCTATCCTTTCGTCGGAGGCGGTGTCAACATGGGTCTTGAGAACCTTGCATTCGGACATATGGCAGACGCTTGGAAGCCCGTTTCGTTCTTCCCCGGCTTCAGGGGCGGTCTCCACTTCGACTTCGCCATCACCAACCACGTATCGGCTACCCTCGAAGGCAATTATAACTTCATCAACGACAAGTACAACTCCAAGATCGAGAACAAGCTCGACCAGCAGCTCAACGTACTCGCCGGCCTGAAGTTCAAGATGGGCAAGGGCTACCGTACCAGCGCCGCTTACCTGGCAGCACAGGCCGCCGCAGCTGAAGCTGCCCTCGCAGCAGAGAAGGCTGCCGCAGCACGCGCAGCAGCCGAGAAGGCCGCTGCAGAGAAGGCAGAGCAGGATCGTCTTGCAGCAGAGCGCGCGGCAGCTGAGAAGGCTGCAGCCGACAAGGCCGCTGCAGATGCAGCCGCAGCAGCAGCTCTCCGCGAGCAGATGTGCCGCGAGCACTCCTGCGACATCTTCTTCCCTCTCGACAAGCACTTCATCACCAAGGAAGAGAACCCGAAGGTAGTCGCTCTTGCAGAGTGGCTCATCGCAAATCCCGACTTCAGCGTGGCACTCTGCGGTTATGCTGACGTTACCACCGGTACCCACAAGCACAACCTGCCGCTCTCCGAGCGCCGTGTAAACGAGGTCTCCAAGGCTCTCCAGAAACTCGGTGTTCCCGCAGACCGCATCGTTACCGACTACAAGGGCGACACCGTCCAGCCGTACAACACGCCTGAGACCAACCGCGTCGTCATCTGCAACGTAAAGTAACCATTACGGATGGCAGCAAAAGCCATTGACAACCAGGGCGAAGGCGCCGACAAGCTGAAGAGGAATCTCTCTCCGGTAAATGTCTGGGCCCTCGCCCTCGGCTGTATCATAGGATGGGGCGCCTTCGTGATGCCGGGCAACAAATTCCTGCTCTCGGCAGGTCCGCTTGGCACCGCCATCGGTATGGCTCTGGCCGCCCTCGTGATGACCGTCATCGCGTTCAATTACAACTATATGATCAACACCTACCCGGAAACGGGAGGTGAGTTCGCATTTGCAAGAAACGCCTTCGGCAGGAACCACGCGTTCATCTGCTCGTGGTTCCTGGGGCTTTCTTACCTGGCGATAGTGGCATTGAACGCCTCCGCACTGGCATTGCTCGGCAGAAACCTGCTGGGCAATGTTTTCCAGTTCGGTTTCCATTACACCGTAGCGGGTTACGACCTCTACTGCGGAGAGCTCCTGCTGGCCGTCGCGGCCATCCTGTTCTTCGCCTGGGTCAGCATCCGCGGTATCAAGTCTTCCGGCATCTTCCAGACGGCACTGGTGTTCCTGCTGGTGGGAGGCGTGCTGGTAATCTCCGTCGCAGCTCTCTGCAGCCCCAAGGCGACAGCGGCCAACCTCTCCCCCGCCTTTCCTCCCGGAAGCGCCCCGATTGCGGGAATCCTCGCAATTATGGCGATCGCTCCCTGGACCTTCGTGGGATTCGACACCGTGCCCCAGGCTGCCGAAGAGTTCAATTTCAAGCCGCGCAAGACCAAAGCCATAATGATCGTTTCGATCCTCTTCGGCGCCCTGGTCTATGTGCTGCTCAACACCGTCAGCGCAGCGGTGGTCCCGGCCGGATACTCCAACTGGGCCGCCTACGTCTCCGACATCCCCAATCTCAGGGGAATCGAATCCCTGCCCACCTTCCACGCCGCAAAGGCGCTGCTGGGCAATGCAGGCCTCGTCTTCCTCGGCCTGTCGGTGCTTGCCGCGATCCTTTCCGGAATCGTAGGCTTCTATATGGCTACCAGCCGCCTTCTCTTCGCAATGGCGCGCGACAGGTTCCTGCCGGCCTGGTTCGCTCAGCTGCATCCCAGGTTCAAGACCCCGCGCAACGCCATCCTCTTCGTGATGGTGTGTTCGCTGATAGCCCCTTTCTTCGGCAGGACCGCACTCAACTGGATAGTCGATATGTCGGCCATCGGAGCCGCAATCGGCTACGGTTATACATCGGCCGCCGCAATGCTCCAGGCCCGCAAGGAGGGCCGCAAATGGCTTGTCGCCAGCGGAGCGCTCGGCGTGCTGCTCTCAATCTTCTTCTGCGTGATACTGCTCGTCCCCATAAAGGGCCTCGACTGCTGCCTCGGCCGCGAAGGCTACATCTGCCTCGCCGTCTGGACGCTTCTCGGAGTGGTGTTCTACGCTTCAACGAGGAAGGGGAAGAAAGAATAAACGATATCGATCAATTATGAATATTGCAGTCATCATCGCCGGAGGTTCCGGCTCCAGAATGGGACAGAGCATCCCGAAACAGTTCATCACAATTCACGACAAGCCGATTCTGATCTATACCCTTGAGGGTTTCCAGAAACATCCGCTTATCGATGCCATCGAAGTAGTATGCATCGAAGGCTGGCAGGAGATTGTGTGGGCGTACGCCAAGCAGTTCGGGATCGACAAGCTCAAATGGATCGTCCCGGGCGGCAACAGCGGCCAGGAATCCATCCGCAACGGCGTCTTCAACCTTGAAGGCAAATGCGACGACAAGGATATCATAATAATCCACGACGGAATCCGTCCGCTGGTAGATGAGTTCGTACTTACTGATGTAATCGAGATGGCTCAGAAGAAGGGCAACGCAGTCACCTCGATGCCTTACAACGAGCAGATCTTCCTGATTGACGAAGAGGATCCTTCCATTACCCGCAAGTATATCCGCCGCGAAACCCTCCGCAGGGTCGCAACCCCTCAGGCTTACCTGTTCGGCAAACTCGACTGGGCATATCACGAGGCATTCGCCAAGGAAATCGGCATTTACGGTTCCTCCTACACCAATACGATGATGGTCGAACTCGGCGAAACTCTCCACTTCGCCGCCGGCAGCGACAAGAACATCAAACTGACCACCAAGGACGACCTGGAGTTGTTCAAGGGATATCTCGAAAGGGAAGGGAAATAATGCCCGCCGTTTCCGCTATTATCACCACTCGCAATAGGCCGGAACTGCTGGCCAGGGCTGTCGAAAGCGTCAAGCATCAGACGTTCAAGGATATTGAAATCATTGTCGTGGATGACGCTTCTGACAACGGACCCGATCCGCAGGCCTCTTCCGATCCCGACATTCGATATATTTATATCCCGAAAGAAGAGAGCAAGGGAGGCAATTATGCCCGGAATGTCGGAATCAGGAGTTCTAATGGTGATTTTTTAGCATTCCTGGACGACGATGATTTCTGGATAGCGAGCAAAACTGAAAAACAATTAATGGAACTCAAGGAGAAGAATGGTTGTTTTGTATACTGCAGGAAAGTTGTAGAATTCATAAAAGATGGCAAAACCCATTACTATTGTCTCAAACCATCCCAATTAGATCAAGGCGATATGAGTCATCGTGTGTTCTACACGGCGTATTGTCTAACTTCGATGATAATGGTTTCGCGTGAGACGCTATTCAGAATTGGACTGTTTGACGAAAACTTGTCTTTCTGGCAGGATCACGAATTGTTCATCAGATTGGCGCAGGCAACACCATTTCTTTATATTGATGAGCCGCTTTGTGTATATAGAAAGGACTTAACAGACAGTCTTCGTTTGTCCAACAGATTCCGCAAATGGAAAGAATCTGTCAACATTGTCCACAAGAAACATCGTACGCTTTACCATCGCTTGACTTTAAGCGAATATCTGGAATCGCGATTACTGGTATGGAACGACGCTTATGTCCGCAGTAACTCGTCAAAAATGCCGCTTACCAATCTTTACTACCGCGTAGTTATCAAATTGTTCTATACCATTCCCAAAAAGTTATTTTTCCGATAACATCATCTCTCCATATCCAAGAATGGATTCTTCCGGGAAATACTATTCTCATCGCTTCAAACGGGCCGTACTGCGCTCCTTCGGAAGAATTTACCACTTTCGTTTGGTAAAAAAGAATAAAGACGCCCGCATTCTAGTCGTTCTTCATCTGTTCTATATGTCTGCCTGGACAGAGATCAGGGAGTATCTTAAAAATCTGTCACCGTATAATTATTCTTTGATTGTAACATGTGCCGAAGGGTTTTATGATGAAGAAACGCTAAAACAGGTTATTCAGTTTAAAAATGATGCAACAATAATTCGACGGGACAATCTGGGCTGGGATGTTTTGCCATTTCTGATTTCATTGCGCTCTATAGACTTGTCTGATTACGACATTGTCTTCAAGTTGCAATCAAAGGGAACGAAAAGGCAAGAGATTTATCTTTATGGACAGTACTTCCGAAAGAGAGGGTGGTTCCTGAATCTTTTCGAAGGATGTCTCAACCCTCTCACGGTCCATACCAATATTGACCGTCTGATGGACAAGGGTAGGGGAATCGGACTAGTTGCCGCCAGGAATCTGATTGTCGAAGACCCGATCCACAAGAAGCATCTTGTAAGACAAGCCGTTGAAGACTTAGGCTTGCCATATCCCGAAGACTATAGATTTGTTGCAGGATCGTGTTTTGCTGTCAGGGCTGGCCTTCTGGAGAGAATAAAACAGTTGGACATTGATGAAAATAAGTTTAATTCAAAAGGCTTTTCTTTTGCTCATCGAATGGAGAGGATTATTTGCTTCCCTCCGCTTTGGGAAGGGCTGAAAACAACCGGGCCGAGCGTAATGGCTTTAAGACGATTATTATGGGTATTTCACCCTTTTGCCTGGTGGTGGAAAAAGTATAATGGAATAAGGATGCTCAAAGACCCACTTGTCAACATTGATGATGTATTCGCCTTTGATTGTATAGAGCCTCGATTAATCAAGAGTTGGAAGTTTATTGATATTAAAGTTGGAGACATAAGGCGGAAGCCATATCCCTATGATAGCAAGACGATTCCTCTTAATGAAACTCTACCCTATAAGTATCTCGAGACTAGGGATCCATTTCTCTATAACGAGTATTGCGAGTATAATTGTAACGTATGGAAGAATGAACATATGTCACGAGAAAGGTTCGACAGTCTTATTCAGAGTTTGGAGAAGTATGGCGATACGCAGTGTAAGAATATTGTTCTTTTTAATAATAATATCATTTTTGATGGCCAGCATAGATGCTGCTGGCTTTTGTACAGCAACGGCCCTGATTATGTCATCAATGCCCTGCAGATAAAGGACTATCATCCCGGCCTGTTCTCAAGAGCCCTGAATTCATTGCAGTATCGGATACCGTCGGCGCTCAGAGCGGTAAAAAGAATTATCGGAATAGCAGAATGACTTCCCCACATAGCAGCATATCGGTAGCCATGTGCACATACAACGGCGAGAAGTATCTGCCGTTCCAGCTCGACTCGATCCTCCGGCAGACCATTCCCGCAGATGAAATCATTATTGTTGACGACTGCAGTTCCGACAACACCTTGCAGATCGTTAAGGATTATGCCGACAGATACGGAAAGATCAAATACTTCGTCAACGAGCACAATCTGGGCTACGTGCAGAACTTCTCCAAAGCTATCTCATTAGCTTCCTGCGACTATGTTGCCCTTGCCGACCAGGACGACATCTGGACGGATGATCATCTTGAAAAGTTACTGGACAGCATCGGCGGGAAGGCTGTCTGCGTCGGCGATTCGGTTATGATTGACGCTACGGGCAAAGAGACCGGAAAGCGATTCAGCGAGATAAAGCACAATTTCCATATACCAGAAGGTGATGTAAGCAAGGCTTACCGGATTGTGTACAACTATAATCCCTATCAGGGCGCCGCAATGCTGATCGACCGCAAGTGGGTGGAGTCTTTCCTTCCGATTCCGGCAAACGCGGACTATCAGGACACGTACCTTGCCGGATGCGCAAGCCTCACAAAAGGGCTGTCGGTCATCCCCGACGTCATCAACCGCTACAGGATGCACGAAGATCAGGTGACCAAGTTATGGGAAGTGACGCTTTGGGATGAACTCAGGAGAAAATACCATCATATATGCTTTCCAAACAAAAAGGTGATGGTAGATTCCGTTGTTAAAAATGCCGCTGAACTGCCGGAAGAGGCATCCCGCTTCATCGAAGAATTCTATCATATACTGGAATTGGACAAGCAGAAGAAGCGCTTCAGCGCCCTGAGAATCAAAAACAGGCATTATAAAGAAATTTTTTCCTGCACTTCTTACAAGTATATCTTTCTCCGTTCCCTTCATTTTTTAATCGCTTTCTGACAATGATAACCGATCATCCGCTCTATCAAAAGGATTTATCAAACATCCTTCAACTGAAAGGAATTGAAAGGCTGAAAGGCAAGGTATTCCTGATCACCGGAGCGTCCGGTCTGATCGGAACCTGCCTCATCGACTCACTGATGAAATACAATCTTGAGAATGAGGGCGGAATAAGCATATATGCCGTCGGACGCAGCAGAAATAAAGCCGCGCTCCGGTTCGGCCGGTACTTTGACTCTCCTTATTTCCACTTTGTGGAGCAGGATGTCCGCAGTCCGTTCCCGGATGAAATCAAAGTGGATTATATTCTGCCTCTTGCAAGCAACACACATCCTCTTGCCTATTCTCAATATCCGGTTGAAACGATTGAGATTAATGTCAAAGGAGCGGAGAACGCATTGAAAAAAGCCGTCAGCTGCGGCGCTACTGTACTCTACCCTTCTTCGGTTGAAATATACGGAAACGGCAGCGAAGCGTTTACCGAAGATGCTACAGGCAAACTTAATCTCGGAAACGCAAGAGCCTGCTACACCGAATCCAAGCGGGCAGGCGAAGCTCTTTGCCAGTCATACATTGCAGAATATGGCGTTGATTGCAAGATAGCCCGCCTCAGCCGAATATTCGGCCCCGGCATTCAGAATGATGATAGCAAAGCCTCGTCCCAGTTTATGTTTAAAGCATTGGCGGGAGAGGATATTGTTTTGAAAAGCAAAGGAAATCAAGTGTTTTCATATACTTATGTAGCTGATGCCGTTAAAGCAATGCTGCATATCCTTCTGTACGGCTCGTGCGGACAGGCATATAACGTCGCGGGATTTGAGGTAAAACTATCCGACTTCGCCCGCGAATGTGCTGATTTCGCAGGCAAGTCCGTCGTCTTTGATTTGCCTTCCGAAAAAGAGGCAAAAGGTTATTCCGTTGCTACAAAAGCGGTTCTATCTACTGAAAAAATCGCTGGAGTCGGCTGGCGACCGGATTATTCGTTCAAAGACTCAATTGAGAGAACTCTGAGAATCCTGTCATCTCAACGATAAAAACGGCAGTGGACGAATCCACAAGATATAAACTCCGCGAAGTCCAGATCCAGATTCTGGACGAGATAGTCCGCATCTGCTCTGAAAACGGCCTTCGCTACTGTCTGACGGGCGGAACCTGTCTTGGCGCCGTACGGCACAAGGGTTTCATTCCATGGGATGATGACGTGGACATTAAAATGCCACGGGCGGATTATCAGAAGTTCATCGACATCACGACCTCAACTGATACCGGAGATTTTTTCCTGGACTATTATATGACGAATCCGCAGTATGGGCGCTGTTTCGCCAAGTACTGCAAGAAAAACACTCTGTTCATTGAGCCCAACGGCCTGAAGCAGGCCATCTATGTCGATATCTTTGTCCAGGACAAGGTTCCCGGGCCTGAGTTTACCGCCAAATCCAAACTGCCTGCCCTTATCCACAAGTTGGACGCTATTACGACAGTACGGCGGGAGGGACTCCGCGGCAGGGATTTCAAGACGAGGATCATCTACTACGCCACCCGCTGGATGCCGATCCGCTGGTTCTTCAAATGGGAAACCAAGTTGATGACCCGATTCGAAAACACTGACGCCCAGTACTATCTCAATTATGGAAGTCCTTACAACCTGGTTAAGGAGACCATCCCCATCAGCGAATTCGAGCCGTACGCTCAACTCGAATTCGAGGGCAAGATGTACAATGTTCCCCGCAACTGGGACCTCTATCTGAGTCGAATTTATGGCGACTATATGCAGTTGCCGCCCGTAGAGAAAAGGGTGGCACACTATCCCCAATTCATCAGCTTCAACACTTCGGACGATGGTTTCGATAAGCAATAAAGCCAATTGCTGCGGATGCAACGCCTGCGGTGACATCTGCCCTAAAGGCGCTATCTCCTTCAAGACCGACAACGAAGGATTCTGGTATCCCGAAGTGGACACCGCTTCTTGTGTGGATTGCGGACTTTGCGAAAAGGTCTGTCCCGTGGTTTCACAGGCAGACTTCGTCAAGCGATATGACACTCCGGCCGTCTACGCCGCATACTCGAAGGACGAGGGAGTCCGGATCGACAGCACTTCCGGAGGAATCCATTCGATGCTGGC
>JAEEGL014882581.1_pt1 | contig 13995 bp, 3 predicted proteins | sample 9134231 | NCBI WGS metagenome assembly JAEEGL01 (sample SAMN16246548, study PRJNA631951) | gut metagenome | biome: gut microbiome; feature: rumen; material: fiber-attached | host: Bos | place: Iran: Karaj | collected 2018-10
ATTGTAGCTTGTATCATTCCTCCAATTTGACTATTATTATATCCTGTAATTGAGGCTTTCACTAAATTTTCATATGCTTCATCCATTGAATTTCTAATTATTACACTTTGAGTTAAGGGTTGACTTCTATTCAAATAATAGCCAGTTGTATTTATATTTAAATCTTTGTATACACAATTTTCAAGTCCATTTTCATATAATAATAAATTATAATCTGCTGAGGAGTATGTTAAAACTAATATTACTCTTGATAAGATTTTTATTAATTTTCCTTCATTTTCTATTGTATTGTTGTTTAGATTTTGTATAATATATATTAATCTATCTACGGGATTATTTGGGATTTGATTGTTATTATTATTATTTAAGAAGTTTACAAAAATTTCCATTAAATCTTTTTCTCTTTCTTCATCAAAATTTATTAATATCATATTAAGAATAAATTTATTTAATTCAATATCAAACACACAACTTTTATTAAAACAATCAATTAAATAATTATAATAAATATATTTCACATTATATTCTTTATTTGTTATATTTTTTTGGATTTTTTCAATTATTTTAATTATTCCATCAGAAAAATTTTTAGATTCTAAAAGCAAAAATTGATTAAGTAAATTTATTAAATTAGTAATTAAATCATTATCAGGATCCATAAATAAAGTTTCATTACATTGATACAGAGTTAAATAAGTATCAGTAATATAGCTTTTATCATTAAGTTCATTTTCAGATTTTTTATTTATAATTCTTTGAACAATATCAGTAATAAAAGTTGTTAAAGAATTTAAAATTAAATTTTTTTGCTTTTGAGATGATTTTTTAATTAATTTCATGCAATAATTAAATATTTCTTTTTTCGAAATAAACAAAGGATAATGAATAGAAGTTCTAAAAATAGTATTTACACCATTTTTTTCATTAGAAATAGATTTCATATTTAAACAAGTAAAAATAGCATCATATAATTGATTTCCATTAACAAAATTATTATTTTCTAAATAATTTAATATTTTACCAAATAATTCAATAGTACTTGATTGAACAGGAGTTCGATTATTATCAGTTAATTTAATTAATTTTTTAGTAATATTTGGAATATTTTCTAATGAAGTAATAAATTTACTTTTTTCTAATTGGATTTTATTATATATTAAATCATCACCTAAAGGAATATCATAATCAATTGAAGAAGCCAAAACTTGAACAGCAATTATTTTCCATATATGAGAATCTTTTTTATCATCAGGATAATTTAACATTTTTAATATAATTTCTTTATCTATATACACTAAGTTATTAAATTTTTGCATTAAATCATTTACCAATTTAAGGTTCGTTCTAAAAATAATATTTTTGGTATCCCCACATAATTTAATTAGAGTGTTTATATATTTTGATATTAATTCTATATTTGATTTCTCCTCTTCTAATTGGAAATTTTTACATGATAATATAAATGTTGCTATATCTCTTAAAAAATAATTAAATCCTATACCACATTTATTCTTTTCTAATGAAAATTTTAATAAGAAAGGAAGAAAATTTTTAATATAAGGTTCGAAAATTTCAATTTTATTAATTATTACTTTAATAAAAAATATTTTTTGATTTAATGATAAATCATTTCTATTCATTTCATTTAATAAAATTTGAAGATAAGAAGGCATTGAATTACCAGAATTAGGAAAATTATTATATAAATAAGTTAAAATAATTAAGAAACTTTCCATAATAGGATGCTTATTTACATAATCTTCTTCAATTTGAATTTGATTGTTTAAATTTATGTTATTATTATTATTTTCTTCATTTGTAAAATTAATACTTATTCCTTTTTTTATTTGTTCAATAAAATCAATATTAAAACTTTTTTGAGATAAAGTTAAATTCTCTTTTATTGATGTTCCATAAGCATCATGGAAAAAAGAATCAGAGACTAAAGAATCAATTAATATTTTAGATTTTTTTGAATTTAAATTATCATTATGATCATCATTATTTGTATTATCATTAATAGTATTTGATTTTAATTCTTTCATATAAAAATTAGTTTCTATAGGAAAATTATATGTAAAATTCTTAGATATTAATAAATCAAATAATTTTTCCCCATTTTCTCTTAAAGTTGTAAATAAAAATTTATTAAAAACTTCAACTTTAGTTTGAGTTAATTTAATTAAAGAACATAAGCAATTGTAAGCAGAGCAATAATAATTATTTTCAACTTTATTAATATATACTTCTCTATCTTGTTCATATTCTGAAAATTGAACATTTTTTGCTATTTCTTCCCAACCTGGAATTTGTCTTTTTTTACTATCATGTAATTGAGAAATTAAATATTTTGTTATTTCATTTCCTTTACTATTTTCTCCTATTAATCTTTTATGAATATCTCCTTTAAATTTTTCTGATGGAATTCTATCAAATATTAATTTAAAGAATTTATATATTATTATTTTTTCTAAAATAATTATAAATTTAACATCAAAATTTTGACTTCCAGTATTGTTTAATGTTGTATAACCTTCATTTAAAATATTTTGTATTTTCTGCCAATTATTTAAAAATAAATCAATGATAATTTTTGAATTAGTACATTTTTTTAAATATTTAAAAACTAAAATTTTCATTAATGTAAATCTTATATTATCTCTTGGATTCATATCATTTTTTCTTTCTAAAAATAATTCAATTACTTTTTGAATTTCTTCACTTATATTATTTGAAATCAAATAATATATATATTCTTTAATAGATTTTTTAACTTTTATTGAATATTCACTTTTTTCTTCTCTTAATATAGGAAATAATATTTCTAAAAAAGAAAAACTTTTGACAGTTCTAAAAGTACCTAATAAACAATCAAAAATTAATTGAAAATTATTCCATTCTTTACTATTTTGAACAAGACATTTTGTATTTATTGGAAAATATCTAGATTGAATAATTGTATATTTCATCTTAATTTTGTCAAATAAATCACCAATTCCTTTAATTTTTGTATCTGAATAATTGTTTAATTTAACAATTAAACCTAATAAATTTAAGATTTCTTTTATAATATTTATTTGATCTTGATTTATATATAAATCAATTATATTCATTCCTATATCATATATATTTATATTACTTTCCAAATCACTTTTTAAATTTCCATCATTTATATTTATTAATATCATTGTCATAATTTTAATTTGATTTACTATTGAATCTATTTTTTGAAATTGTATTATATTTTCAACAAAAATTTTTGATATTAATTTAATTAAATTTATTTTTTTTCCAAAAGTACATCTTTCAAAAATTATAAAAACAGTTGTAATATATTCAGGACTTTTACAATTATTTTGTATAAAATTGGCAAAAATTTCATTTGGAATTAATTTATAATAATTATCATTTGTCAAATTTTGTAAAAATGAATCAGCAATAGAATCAAAATAAAATTGAGTTTGATTTAATAAATCACAAATTTTATCAAAAGAAGTAAAAAATAATATAGTAAAATAACTTTTAAGTAAACTTAAAGTATTTGGATTAGGATGATTAATTAAAAATATAACATTTTCATATAAAATGTTTTTAAATTTATTTGAAAATTTTTGACAAATTTCATCGTTTGTTACTAACCAAAAGAAAAAATCATTTGTAATTAAATTATTAGTATTTGCTTTGGAATTTTCTTTATTTGAATTATCAAAATTATTTTCCATATTATCAGAATCATTTTTTGGAATTATTTCACAAAACATAGGACATTTTGTACTTAAATATTCTTCAATTGTTGAAATTATATATTGACTTTTTATTTTACAAAACATTTGAATTAAACTTTTGACAGAATTTAAAAAAGCAGAAAGTAAATTTTCATATTTTTTAATTATAAAAACCTTGTTTTCATATTCTTTAGAATTTACAATAATATCAAATATTAAATGTATTATATTATCTTTGTTTTTATTTCCTGTTAACATTATTGACAAAAAAGGAGATGAAAATTCTTGATTTGAATTTAAAATATTTATAAGATAAATAAATATAATTTTCCATTTTTTGTCTTTACAATTTGGATTTGAAGGTAACATATTTTTTACAGTTTCTACTATTTTATTAACTAATTTTTCAACTGAAAAATCTTCATATTTAAATCCAATATCATTTAAAGAAATAATTTTATTTGTTAATAAAAAATTAATAAATTGATATTTTGCAATTTCATTAATATCATTATTTTCGATTTTTGGCCATAAATTATTATTATTCCAATAATTAGAAATTTCACTTGAATTTCCTTTAAATAAAATTTTATATAAAGAAACATAAAATTGTTGAGATGCAAAGTTAGATTCATTTTCATTTGATATCATAACATTATATAAAAATTGAAACAATTCATCTAAATTTTTAAAGATATTTCTCCCTTCATTTTTTTTTTTTAATAAATCAATATTTTTTGAAACTCCAACAATAATAAAATTAATACTCTTAATACAATATCTAAAAATAAATTCATTTAATTCTTCACTTGAATGACAAATTTTAATAATAAGTAATAAATAATAAAAAATTTCTAATAGAAATTTATCAATTAAATAAACATTAGTAACAATAACTTTTAATATTTTTTCAAAGCACATTGCACTTCCTAATCTTTTAAAAGGATCAGGATGAATAGAATGACTTTCAACTTTTCTTATTAAATATTTAATCGTTGATATTTTACTTTTAACTGAAAAATCTGAATGTTGTTTAATAAACCATTTAATATATTCTGATAAACATTCAGAACTTAATTCTCTTAATTTTATATTTTTTTTACTAGATGATGCATTTATTATTATATCTATTATTTTTATTACATCTTTATTTTCATTTAAAGTTGCTTTTTTACTTAACCAATGTATTATTTGAAAAAGTAATGTTTCAAAAATTGAACAAATTCCTTTTTCTAAATCACATGCTAATAATAGTATTTTATCCATTAAATATATTAAACTATTTGTCATTTCATTATTATTTTTTCCTATTATAAATATTATTATTGAATGAAGTAATTCACATGATACAAATTTTTTTTCTTTTGTCATTGAATTTAAAGATATATCACAAATTTTAGTTAGTAAATGGTCAAAATAGATATTATATTTTTTATTATATAAGGGAAATTGATATGAAATATTTTCTTTATTTATTATATTTACGATTAAATTTTTATTCTTATCTAAATCTTCTTTTTCTTGAATAATTTTATGTGCTTTTCCACCGATACTTCCTAATAAATCAAAAATAGAATTTTGGATTTTTGTATAATTTTCTATTTTTGAATTTTTCATTTCATCATTACTATATATTAATGATTGCTTTATTTTTTCATATTCTAATAAATATTCACCAAATATTGGTAATATATCATTTAATAAATTATCATTATATTTTTTACTATGTTCATTTTGATCTTCGGCAAATGATTGAAATAAATTCTCTAAAGAAAATAAAGCTAAATTTGAATATCTTATATCATTAAATCCAATTTCAAAACTTTTTTTATATAAACTTTTAAGAATATTTATATTATTATTTTTACAATAAATTTCCTTTAATAATATAACAGGAATACTTAATAATAATTCAATTGCTTCTAATAAAAGATCATCTTGAAATATTTCAATCTTTTTAACTAATGACATATTAAAAGCATAAAATTCATTTTTAAACAATATTATATCATTATTTATACTTTTTCCCTCAAAAAATTTTTTATCTTGGCAAAATTTCATAATAGAAGCTAAAACAGAATAAGAAATTGCAATTCTTGGAAAATCATTAGCATAATTCATATAATGTTTTAAAGAAATTATTATCCAATTTTGAAATAAATCAAATAAATTTGTATTTAATTTTATTTGATGAATAAAGCCACTTAAAAACTTTCCAGTTCTAATAAAAATTTCTAAATCATCTATATTATTTGCTTCATAATAAACATTATTATTTTCATTTACTTTTTCAACATATGATATTTCTAAACTTTCAAGTAAATCAAATATTTCTGTCATTAATTGATTAAAAAATTTAGTAACTGTAAATTTAGTAAATGAATTTTCTCTTGTTAATAATAAAATCCAAAAATCAATTGAATTATTCATAGAATTTATTTCAGCATTTTCTTTAAATATTATATTTTGAGTTATTTTTATACTTTCAACAAAACCATTTTTAACTATTTTCCTTAAAAAAGACCAAAAAAAATTTTGATGTTTAAACATATTTACAATAATACCTGCAATTGCATCAGTTAGTTTTTCTTTGTATTTTTGATAAAATTTAGAATAAGTAGAAAAACCAATTAATAAAATAGAATAAAAATGTTTAACAAATAATTCAGATAAATCATTTAAATTTGATATAATATTAGAATAGGCATTTAAAATACTAATATATTGTTTTTGAATGGATAAAATTGCTTTTATACTTTTTGAAGGTTTATATTTTGAACTTGGATCTGAATATGAAGAATTATTAGAATTATAATTTATTTGTTTTGCTTGTTTATAAGCATCTTTACCAATAGAATATAATACTTCTTTTTCACAAATAACAATTAATTCTTCTAAATATTTAGATAATATATTCTCTCCTAAAAATCTTACAATTGAAGCTGAAAAAATTCCTATTAAAGAAATTGCAGTATTAGTTAAAATTGAAGTACTTTTTTTTTCTAATACTTCTTCAATTTTTCCTAATATTTCTCTAAACACTCCTTTATGAAGAGTATTATCTTCAATTAAAGAATCTGAAATATGAATTGCAATTTTTTCAATTGCTTCATTTGCAGTTATTTTTAATTCATAATTTTTATGTGAACATAAAGAAAAAATAAAATTAAATAATTCAATACAATCAACTTGTAATTGCATTGAAAAAACATTACCATGTTCACTTAAAACTTGAAGTGCTAATTTATTTATTTTAATTGTATTTGCATCTTCTAAAGGATGAATTATACTTTTTAAATAATGATATAATTCATTTATTTGATTTCCTTTTAAATGAGGATCATCTAATAAATAATTATATGCTTTTAAAATCCCTATTATTGCCTTGAATTCTGGTTTTTTTTGATTTAATATTTTTTTAAAATCATTAAATATTACATCATGAACTTCTATTTTATAATCATTTAATAACACAGAAAATTTCCCTATTAAAATTCCTACTATATTCCATACACAACCTTTAATTGTTGTTTTCAAATTACTTAACTTAATATCATTTAATAAATTATCAAGAAATTCTTTTGGTTTATATATATTTTCTATAACACTCACATTATAAGTTTCAATAATTTTTGAGGTTAAATTTAATATTTTTTCTTTAACAACTTGACTTTGTTCTACTCTATAAATTCCATCACACATTGTTTTAATATGATGTAAATAATTCACACAATAAGAAGAATATGTCACAATAAATTCTTTTAAAAATTCTATTAAATGACTTCTAAATGATATTTTATCTCTTTCTGTATCTCCACATTGAGTATCTAAATATTTGAATAAATTAGATTCTGAAGAAATAAAGCGGGAACATAGAAATACTATTGTTTTTAAATATTAAATTATAATTTTTTTTTTACTTATTTGATCGGGTTTTAAGTTTTCATTAAAAGATAATTTATATAATTTTTGAATTAAAAGATTTCCTCCTTCGGAATGATAATCAAATATATTTGTAATTATTGATTGAATTTGTTCTTCCATTTTATTTGAAAATTATGTTTTATTTATTGTACTAAAAATTAAAAAATTATTATAAATTTTTGATACATTTTCAAAATTTATTTTATGAATTTTTATTCAATGTATTATTTATTATCAATTTTTTTTTATAAATAAAAATAAGATAATTTAATACAAAATATTATCTGAAGATATGGGGATTGGGGATTGGGGATTGGGGATTGGGGATTGGGGATTGGGCCCAATCCCCAATATAAATAAATAATTAAACTATATTAATAAAAAAAACAAATTACTGATTATTTAAAATTGTATTAAAATATATTAATTCTTTTTTACTTAATTAAAAATTAACTATATCACCTAATAATTTAAAATTTTAGTCATATTATCAAAAGAATTTTTTAAAACTTTGATTTTAGTTTGAAGAGATAAAATAATTCTTCTATAAAATTCCATAACTCTGATTAAATCTTTATTTCTACTTTATCAATTTTAATTTCTTCTTTATATAGTTGATTAACTTTTTTTATTTCTATAATTTCTTTTTTTATTTTTTTAATATCTGAATTTAATAATTTAATTTCTTTAGTATAATGATTATTAAATTTAATAAATTTTTGAATAGTAATTTATTTACATAAATCTTCAGTATGAGCTTCCTTAATCCTTAAATTATCGGTAAAATTTTGAATATCTTTAAAATTGTTTGATAAAATTTTAACCTATTTTTTTCTAGTTTTTAATCCATCTTCAGTATCTTCATATTGTCTTTTAAATTTTAATTTTTCTTCTTTTTTTTCATCTTCTAAGATATGAAAAGCTTGTTTTCTATTTACTAAATCATTTTTTGAATTTAATTATTTCATTTAAATTTTTTCTCAAATAACTTTTAATTTTTATTTTTTTTATAATATCTTTAATTTCTTTATTTTTAAATAAATCCATATATGAGAAAACTTCTAAATTTAAATTTAATGTTTCTTCCAAATCAAAATTATAGTCTCTTATTTTTTTGGGTCTTTAGTTTTTTTCTCAAAAAGTAAATATCAATAAGAAAGAAAAGTATAATCCAAAAAAAGACCATGAGAATATTCTGTCTGTGTAATATTTTCACTCATATTTTTTTTAATTTTATTTTTATTAAAAACATTAAATTTCATGATATAAAGTATATTTATTTATTTAAAAAGAAATAAAGTATAAATTAAATGAATAATGAAAAAATAAAAGATCAAATTTCAAACACAATTAAAAACCCAAAAAAAAAAGGTCCATATATTTTAGGTCAAACATTAGGAGAAGGAGCTTTTGCAAAAGTAAAGGTAGCAACTCAAATACATACTCATGAAAAGACAGCAATAAAAATATTAGATAAATCTCGTTTATTAGAAGATGAAAGAGATGTTCAAAGATTAAAAAAAGAAATAAATATATTAAAAAAACTTCATCATAAAAACATAATACAATTATATGAAATAATGGAAAGTAAAACAAGTTTATATATTGTAATGGAATATTGTGAAAAAGGAGAATTATTTGATTATATAGTAAACAATGGTAAATTAAATGAAAAAGAAGCATGTCGTTTATTTCAGCAAATAATAAATGGAGTAGAATATTTACATGAACAAAATATAATTCATAGAGATTTAAAGCCTGAAAATATACTATTAGATTATAATACAAATATTAAAATATCAGATTTTGGTTTAAGTACATTTTATAATAAAAATATATATTTACAAACACCTTGTGGTACTCCTTCTTATGCTCCTCCAGAAATGTTAAATGGAAATGAATATAATGGAACTTCAAGTGATATTTGGTCTTGTGGTATTATATTATATGCTATGTTATGTGGAAGTTTACCTTTTGCTGAAAGTAAAGAAGATATTATTTGTAGAAAAATATTAAATCATGATTATATTATTCCTAATAATTTATCTAAAGATGCTAAAGATTTACTCAATAATATTATGAAAATTAATCCTTTGGAAAGATATACTATTAAAGATATTAAAAAACATCCTTGGTTTAATTTAGTTTCTCCTCATTTAATTGGAGGAATCACTATTGGAGTTAATGAAATTCCTGTTGATGAAAAAATTTTGGATATTGTTGAAAAATATAATTTTGATAGGGAAAAATGTAAATTAAATATTTTAAATAATAGATTTGATCCTATTACTTGTGTTTATTATTTATGTTTAAAAAAATATATTAGAGAAGGAAATGAAAGTGTTAGTGATTTAAATAGTGAATTATTTGAAAAATTTTTAAAAGATGATAATTTGAGAATTGAAAAAGAAAAAAAAAAGGATAATGAAAGACCAAAAACTGCAAGAAGTAATATTAAAAATATTAGTATTAAAGATGAGAAAGGAACTATTGAAAATAATGAAGGGAAAAATAATAAAAATATTAATCATAAAAATATTAAAATTAATAATGGTCTTGTTGAATTTAATAAAACTCAAGCTGAAACTGAAACAAGTTTAAAAAGTAATAGAAGTTATTATATAAATAGTGAAGATAAAAATTTAGATATTAAAAAAGATAAATTTAAGAAAGAAAAAAGAAATGAAACTCCTGTTTTAAAAGATGAAAAAGAATTAGGAATTAAAAGTCAGAAAAATATTAATTTTGTTCCTTATATTTTAAAAAGTGAAGGAATGAAACATAATAAAACTATTATTAATGGGAATAATAAAAGAGAAGAATTTGAAAAAGAAAAAGAAATGATTGTTAGAGAAACTAATAGGAAATTTTCTGGGAATTGTTCTAATAATAATATATTTAAAAATAAAAAAATAATTCAAATAAAGACAAATTTAAACAAAAATAAAAATTCTTTTAATAATTCAAATCAAAAATTAAAAGTAACAAATATAAGTGTAGCAAATAATAATAATATAAATAACAATAATAATAATAATAAAAATAATAATAATAATAATAATAACAATAATAATGGAATAAACAAAATTAAAGGGAAACAAGATTTTAGTTCATATAGACATAATAATGCAAATAATATAAAAATAAGAAATAAAATAAATAAAAGAAATAGTAATGTTGTATCGAGTACAGAATTAAGTACATTAATAAAGAAAAAAATAAAAGAATTTTCAAAAAGTATTGTAATACCAACTTTAAAAGAACAAAATTATATAATAAAAAAAAATAAAGAAAATAATACTCAAGAAAATACAAATATTAATAATATTAATAGTACAATATATTCAAATATTAACACAAATAATAATGAAGAAACTATTTCAAAAAAAAATAATTTAACATTAAATAATAAAGAAGAACAAAAAGAAAGAATAATCTCTAAATTAGAGAATAAAAATCCAAATATAATAAAAAAAAATAATTCAAATGAATTTAACAATCAAAAATCAGCTTTTGAACAAAGAGAAACTTATAGAACTTATATAAATGATGTTAAAGAAGGAAGAACAACATCTCAACATAAATCATCTCCTTTTCCTTTAGATAAAATATCTTTATATAAAGATGATGAAGAAAGTTTATATTTAGATGATGAAAAACCAGTTAATGTTTTAGATTATATTGCAAGAAGATTAGTTGCTTCTTCTTTCTGTGGAAGCTTTAATTTTCAATCTTCTCAAAATCAAAATTATAATAATAATAATTTTGACTTTAATTATAATCAAATTAATAAAAATGAAAATTCATTTAAAGATTTAATTTCTATATTAAATCAAAAATTTAAAAATTTTCTTTTAAAAGAAAATTTAGATTTATATCAATTTAATAATATAAATAATGATAATAATAAAAATAATAAAGTACATATAAGTAAAAAATATAAAAAAGATATTTCAAATATTGATTATAATAATAATATAAATATGCGTTATAATAAATTTTTAGATATTTCTACAAATTATGATCCAGGTTTAAGTTCAAAAGGAGAAAGTTCAATTGAAAGATCTTTATCTATTAAATCTAATGATTTAAGAAATTTTTCTTTTTCTCCTGAAAAAAAAATGAAAAATACTTATGAAAAAAAAAATTTACCTTCTTTAAATTTAAATTCTTCTTTTAATGGTAATATTTCTAATAATAGTTTAAATAAAGCTAATGGAAATTTTATTGGTATTATTTCTGAAGATGAAGAATATGAGTTTTTAAATAAGGAAAGAATTAAAGGAAAAAAAAATAAAAAGATGTATCCTTTTCAAGAAAAGAAAGTTACCATTAATTTATCTATGACACTTAATAATACTAATAAAAAATCAAATAAAAATTTTTCTAATAAAAAAAACAGTGGAAGTTTAAAACAAAAATAAAATTTTATATATACTAATTTATTAATTATAAATAACTTAATTTATAAGCCATATTTTTTTCTTTTTAATATAATATGGTTAAAAACAAATTTTAAATATAACCCATCAATAATAACGTAATTCTTTTTTTACTTTGTAAAATAAAAAATTTTTTATGATGTTCATAATTAATCTTCATAATATTCTTTATATTAATTCAATAAATAACAATTAATCCATTGATTCCATATTATATTTATTTAATAATTCATTATCATTGTTATTTCTTTAGATTTTAAATGTTTTTCTAATTCTTTAAATTGATTTTATTTAATTGAATGTATTTTTTCATTTATTGAAAAGATTAAATTTTTACCTTTTTTATTCTCTTCTTGTGTTTTAAATATTTAGAATTTTATTTTTTTTTGAAAATAAAGAAAATTTTTAGAGATAATTTATTAATTTAATTAAAAAAAGTGAAAATTAATATTTAACAGTATATAAATAAAAAAAATTTTTGAATAATAAAATAAATAATTATAATAAAATTTTTCCTTTATTAAAATTAACTCCTATTAATTTCCTCTCAAAAATTCAATTATATTAAAAAATAAAATAAACCTTATAAAAAAAACATAAAAAAAACTTATTCTAAATGTTTTTTAAAAACAATTAAAATTAATTTTTTTAATAACAATAATAATAATATATAAATGTAATAAAAATTAAAATGAATAGCAATTCAAATATCCATCCAGTAAAAACCAAATGTTCTTGTTTAGACAAATTAATTTTTGATTGTTTCAAAAATAAAAAACAAAAAAAGAAAAAATCCTCTGATCAAAATTCTGAATTAGATTATATATTAACTAAAAAGAAAGATCTTCTTCAAATAAATAACCAAAATAACAATCATATAGATTCATTATTAAAAGAAACTACAAACCCAAAAATATCTACAACTCGATTAAATATAATATCAAAAAAAAGAAATAAAAGCTCAAATTTTCAATCAGGCAATGGAATAGGAACAATTAAAAAAGAACCTGAAAAACTAAGAAAGAAATTTTTTCATGAATTTAAAGATAAATTACGTTGTTTTTTTTGTGGAGGCAAAAATTGTAAACATGAAAATTATTTAAACAATAAATCAAATAACAATGCAATAGAAGGATTAAATTCAAATTATATAACAGATAATATAATAGCATCTCAACGTCCTTCAGAAGTATTAATCGAAAAATATAAATTAGTATCAAAATTTAAGGAATTAAACATAGGTTTAATAGTAAATTTACAAAGAGAAGGAGAGCATCCATATTGTGGTCCAAATGCATATAATTTAACAAGTGCAGGTTATTCATATAATCCTTCTGTATTTACAGGAGATGATATTAAATGTAAATTAAGTGGATGGAAAGATATGGAAGTTCCTTCTTCTATGAATTATATGTTAGATATTGTTAAAGAAATTAGTATTATTACTATTGATAATAAAGCTAAATGTCTTGTTCATTGTCATGCTGGTTATGGAAGAACTGGTGTTGTTATTGTTTGCTATTTATTGTTTAGTAGTCTTAAAGATTGTGATACTGTCATTAGGGAAGTTAGAAGTAAAAGAAAAAAATGTGTTGAAACTAAACAACAAATTAAATATTGTAAGAAATTCGAAGATTTTTTAAATCATTCTAGATTAATTTTTGGAAATAAAGAAAGTATTGATGTTTATTTAAAAAGACAAGAAGATTTACTTTATGGAGAAGAATTAAAAAAATATGGATTTGTTCCTAAATTAATTGTTAAAGTTTTAGAGAGAATTTGTTTTTTAAAAAAAAAATATAATTTAGATAATATTATGATATATAAATTATTTCAAGGATTATTAATTGATTGGAATGATGAATTAGAAAATATATTAGTTGCTATGAAAAATATGATTAATA
>JAEEGL014956719.1_pt1 | contig 13995 bp, 8 predicted proteins | sample 9134231 | NCBI WGS metagenome assembly JAEEGL01 (sample SAMN16246548, study PRJNA631951) | gut metagenome | biome: gut microbiome; feature: rumen; material: fiber-attached | host: Bos | place: Iran: Karaj | collected 2018-10
CACCGGGCAGCAAGCCCATCCACAGTTCGGGTGTCAAAGTGAATGATGCCACCTGTTCGGCTATGGAACTTAGGGTATCAAAGTTTCTTGAGTTGGCCCTAACGAACACCTTTTGTATTTCGGGTGTCAGGAGATGAACGTCGTAGTTGGCAAATTCCTCAAGCGACAGAGTGCCGTCCTTGACTAACTTCTCTATCTCATCGGAGGTAAATGGATTCCCGGAGCAGGCGGCGCATATGACCACGAACGGATTACTACCAAAAATTGAATTCTCGTTAGAAAACCTGTCCGATGCTATGTGGAACCTGGCCCGGTCAGCATAATCCTTTAGTTGAGGTACCTTATCCATCAGTTGGCTTACTGTCGTATGCTCGACGTATGCATTCTTCAAGTCTTCCACAGTAAGGACACCTTCCTTGATTGCATCCTGCCAGAACAGAATCCTGGACTCGGTATTGCCCAGAAGTTCGGACTTGTTCTCAATCACATAGTCAATAAATTCCGGGTCATCCCCGATAAAATCCTTGACACCGAAGTTCATCTGCGAGGCATAGCCGTAGTCGTACCTGTGCCCAACACCGGTTACCTTCTGGTCCTTCAGGAACCACTTGACATACGGCTGTATCTGCTTGCGGTACTTGTTCTCCTGGTTTCCCCAAGACTTTGACTCCTCTATCTGACCAGATGGAGTCAATATGACGGTCAAGTATGCCTTTCCGTTGGCGTCACGTAACTCCCAGTACTGGTCGTCAGAACCGGCACGAGGAGAATTTCCGCAATGGTGCATGGTCTTCCCGGTGATGCTAGATGGGATGTTCGGGGCAATCCGGCCACTGGAATCGACGGCATACACCCACTTGAAACCATCGGGGAACTCATGGTACACTTTCACCCGATTCCAAATAGCCTCCTCTTCCTTGGTCAAGTCAGGATACGGCTTTGCCGCCTGAACAGCACCAGCATTGGCATCATCCAACATGACAGCCGCCTCTTCTGGCACCGTGTCCGACGTGACTTTCGAGAGGAACCGCTGTTCAAGAGAACCATGGATGGCCAGGTCATGAATCTTGTGAAGTATATCCTCGGTTGTGAACCCGGGCTTACGAATTTCCATCAAGTAAAGGAAGTTGAACAACTTTTGAAGAAGGTTGTTCCCCTTTACTATGCCATTCATCTGAGCGGCATTCCATGCGTTGTTCACCCTGTCCTTGGCTTCCTTCAACGCCTCTGGCGACCCGGCCTCCTTCAACAAGAATGCCTTGTTGATGATGGTAGCCTCGAATATTGCGAGGGATTCGTACAGCACCCTGGCGAAGTTGTCGTCGAGGTGAGTTTCCATGATTATGCGGGCAAAGTCTTTCATATTTCCCAGTTTATACGGAAAGGGCGGGCCGTTACCGGTCCGCCCTTGTTTATCTCAGGAGGTAAGTTCTACTTGGAACCGGTGGAGCCGAACCCTCCCCGGTCCTCCCCGTCCAGCTTCCCCTCATCGAAAATGATGGGCGGCTGACGCTCGATGATGCGGAACTGGCAAATCTTGTCGTCCTTGTTGATAACGGTATCGCGCATGGCGATTACGGACATCATCCACCAGTCGTTCGGACCGGAATAGGAATTGTCGATGATTCCGCAATGGTTGGCCTGGATGATGCCCCATTTCTTGAAAGTGGAGGAACGGGGCACGATATGTGCCTCGTACCCGTCCGGCAGCTTCATCGCCACGCCGAGATGGATGAGCTTGTGCTCGCCCTGCTTCAACTCGACGGTCTGGGCAGCATACAGGTCAATCCAGTCGCCCTTTGCGTTTTCAGAAAGACGCTTTACGGATTCATCAAGGTACTGTACGGTAATTGTCTTTGGTACTGGCATGTGTTCTCCTATCGTGTAAACATTGTTCTCTGCCAGGTTGCCTGGGATGGTCTCCCCTGCCCCTTGGCCTGTTGCTTTGCGGCCGATGCAGCCGCCTTGTCCCTGCGCTTCTTGATGTCGTCTGGAGTTACCTGGGCCTCGTATATGCCGTCCAGGTGAATCTCCTCTATGGGGAGCTCCTCGTTGGCGTAGTACTTGACCCGTTCGTAGTAGTGCTTCATCATGTAGTTGTACTTGCGCGTTCCCGGTCCCCCGTTGCGCGGGTTCGTATAGTAGGCGGCATCGTCCACGATGTCGTACGTCGTCGCCAGTTTCTTGTCCGGATGCCTGCGGACGATTCGGCCGAGCGACTGCACGATGGTGTAGGCGGACTTCATCGGTTCCGCCAGTATCAGGTTGTGCAGCAGCTTGATGTTGACGCCCTGCTTCATGCAGCCGTAGGTCGCTATCAGCACGTTCCCGGTGCACTTCTCCATGGCGAGGCTTATGTCGTCCCGGTCGTCGATTCCGACATCGCCCTCGACGACATGGTATGTGTATCCCGGGTGCTTCTCCTTCATGAAGTCGCAGAACTCGTGCAGGTGTTCCTTGTAGTTGAAAAGGATGACGGTGTTCTGCTCTCCGGTAATCCTGCCCCCCGTGAACAGCATGTCGACCACGTCCTTGCGGGAACTGTTCTCGCACACGATGGCACGCTCGTCCTCGTACCTGGTCTTGTCGGCGCATATTGCCGGCCGGAGCGACATCGGGTACGGCACGAATATCGCCTTCACCTCCAGCGGAGTGAGTATCCCCTTGGCAATCAGTTCCTTCAGCCGGACAACGTCCAGCTTCGGGCCGAGGCCACCCTCGATGTACCCGGCATCGATGTGGTTGGAGACGTTCTCGTTCGCCAGTTCGGCATCCGGGAGCGTCCCGGAGAAACCTACCTTGAAGTTGTTGGCGTTGACGCACTTCGCCAGTATGTTGCGCAGCTCCTCGCCCTTCGCCGAATGCGCCTCGTCCACCAGCACCGCGGTGAATACCTTGAAGTACGAGTCGTCCTTCAGGCGGAGCGACTGCCAGGTCGATATGGTAATCTGCTTGAGGGTAGCCTCCTCGCCTATGGACAGGCGCTTCAGCTCCTCCAGTTTCTTCTTGGAAATCTTGTCGGCGGAACCGCCGTAAATCTGCGTACAGTAGTCGCCCGCCTCCTCCCAACCGTAGTCGTCGCGGAAGTTGCGGAACAGCTGCTTCACCAGAGCTGCGTTGGGAACTATGACGAGCACCTTCTTATTCTCCCGCTCCATAAGGTATCGGGCTATCACCATCATGGACATGCTCTTGCCGGAGCTGGTGCACGCGAGGATGGAAACCCTGCGCCTGTTCAGGGCCTCGAGCACAATCTTCTCCTGGTGCTCGAACATCTTCAGTGAGAAGTTCTCCTTCTGCAGGGCGGGATTCTCCGCGGACTTCTCCAGGAACTTCCCGCGGTCGTACATGTGCAGGGTCTTCTCAAACTCGCGCACGGTCTCTATCGGCACAGGGCCGAACGGAGGGGTGAACATCTCCCGTATCGCACGGGTAATCTTCACGGACACCTGGCCCTGGAACGCGTCCCGCAGGTAATGGGAAAGCCTCGGGATGAGACCGATGGGCAGCGTCCGGTTCCTCCCGTCGAAGAACTTGACCAGGCAGTCGTCGTAGCCGTGCTTGGCGGCCCAGGTGTACTTCCTCGACTTGTCGTAGTAGGTCAGCGTGGTCAGGGTATAGCGGAGGACCTCCCGGTTCGCGTTGGGATTCTCCCCGGTAACGTGCATCTTTGCGAGCACGCCGTCGTAGTTGTCGAAAGTGACGGTTACCCCGAACTGCTGTTCCATACGCAATCCATTACCGGCCTACACGGCCTGGGTGCACCGGTACGCGCCGGGAGACACGGTGTCGGAAGATACTTTCCCCGCGTCCCTCAGCGGCATGAAAGAGAACTCGTACCCGTCGTCCGTCTTGCCAGTCCAGAGCACTACCCTGTACGGGTGCTGCGGCATGAACCTGAAGCCTGTCTCGGCGAAGGCGTTGGACGATTTCTTGAGATAGAGCAGCCTGACGCAGTCGTCAAGGTAGGACCTGACAGCCCGGTCCAGGGCATCCAGGAATTTCCCGGACTCGACCGCGTCGCCATCCAGTTCCGGCACCTCGCCGTCCCTGGCCATGTCGACACCGCCACGCATGTTCGTGTTCAGCAGGTAGCCCATGGAACCGGAGGTGACCCCGGCGGAAACGTCCGTCGCAGGACACAGCACCAGCCTGGCCGCGCTGAGCTTCTTGTAGTCTGTAGAATCCATGACATGAATATAGCAAGTTTCCCCGGGTAAGTCAACGGGAATTCCCGGGAAACCCCGGGAAATCTGTCCGATTCGTGAAACATATCTATAGGACTTGTAGGTGACTTGGCGGAGCGACCCTGCTGGTCCTCCCTCCGCCCCCGATTTTCCCGGGAAACCGGGTTCAAAACGTTAAACATATCTATAGGACTTGTGTGACCTGGCGGAGCATGGACCCCGTAGGGGCCCGGGGAAGCCGGGGGAATCGCGGGAAGGGGCGGTGAATCCCGGATAAACTCCTTGACGAGATGGCGGATTTTGAATAATTTTGGACCGATGACACCCAGGTTCGAGTACAAGATGAGAGTACCCGAGGTTTTCCTCGCCCCCCTCAGGCAGAAGCTTGAAGAGTTCCCGGGGTGCGCACGGCGCAGGGAGAAGTACCTGTTCGTCCTGCACCTCGTGGCAAGACAGCTGAAAAGGGCCTACCATGACGCCAGGATACTGGGCGGCAAGGTGGACACCAGGACCTGGCACTGCAACTTGCAGGCGGTCTACCTGCACGCGGCCATCGGAAACGACTACAAATCCGTGCTCGAGGACCTCATCAACTGGGGGTTCATCGGGAGGAGCTTCTCGTACCTACCGGGCGACGGGAAGACCCGCGGAAGGAGCAAGGCGTTCTGGTTCGGATGGCCCTACGTGAACTACTGGAAGGAGTACTGCTACAGCCGGGAGCGGCGGATGGGCGACGTAACGGGCGAGACCAGGAAGTACGGGAGGACACGGGGAATCCCAGTCAAGTCCAGGCCGTTCCTGAAGAGGCTCGCACTGTGCGCGGCCGACGTGAAGGCCCGGCAGATGCTGGACCCGAGGGTGGGCGCCTGCCATGACGGCCTGTCCCATTTCTCCCTGGACAGGAAGCGGGCGGTCAAGGTGCTGGACAGGCTTGTCGCGGACAAGTCCATGACCGTCAAGCGGAAGCGCCGCGAATTGGCGAAGGTCGACAGGTTCAATTCCGTGAACGAGGACCCCGGGGCGCTGTTCGTGAAGAAGGACCGGTTCGGCCGCATACACACCAACGTTACCCAGCTGAAGAAGGAGGTGCGGGCCGAGTGCCTGTACTGCGACGGGAAGCCGACCGCCGGTGTGGACATCAAGTCCAGCCAGGGGGCCTTCCTGGGAACGATAATGCGGAGTCTGGCCGACGAGTGCGCCGCGCTGGACCTGACCGAGTCGCCGTCGCTGAGGGAGCTGAGGGCGAGGGCCGAGATACGCGACCGCGGGGCGTACCTGGAGGAGTGCGGGAGGTACGAGGAGCTCGTCCGGGAAGGCCGGCTCTACGAGTTCTTCGCGTCGGAGATGTCCCAGGACTTCGACCTCGACCGGGAGGTCGGCCGCGAGGAGGCCAAGCACGCCTTCTTCGTGACCCTGTTCGGCCCCGTGTTCACCGAGGGCGGAGACCCGATGAAGGGGGCGGTAAGGAGAGTGTGGGCCGAGCACTTCCCGTGCATGCTGCTGGCCATAGAGCGCATGAAGGCCGGGAACTACGCGGCTCTCGCCCGGGAGATGCAGCGGGTCGAGAGCAGCTTCGTGTTCGACAGGGCCATACCGCGGATTACCCGGGAGGTCGGGTGTCCATACTGCACGGTCCATGACGAGATTATCGTCGAGGCGGAACTTGCCGACAGGGTACGGGAGCTGGTTGAGGACGAGCTCGGGAAGGTCGGCGTACCGACGATGACTTCCGAGGAGTTCGGGATGGCCTGGAAGACCGGGGACGAGATGGAGTTCGACCGGGAGGTCGAGCTGGAGATGCTCGGGGTCTACGATACGGCCGCCACCGCTTAAAATTTGGCCATGTTATAAACTTGGCATAAAACATACCAATACGAGGTAGAATTTATGGCCAAGACACAGCGCACGCTCGGGCCCGCGGCATTCGAGGCGTACATGGATTTCGCCGATTCCCTGAAGAACGGCAGCAACAACGACGCAATCGACCGTTTCAAGTACAACTTCGCAGTCAAGGAAGGGTACATCAGGCCCGCAAGGAAGCCCCAGTTCGAGGCAGCCGACGGCCCGCTGACTGCCGACAAAATCAAGGACGCTGTCGGTGGCCTCCTTCAGGCGTTCCTCCCGCACCTGGACTCCGAGGAGCAGACCGTCCTCGAGGGTTTCCTCAAGAACTTCGACGACAAGGTGAACGCCGGCGAGAGCCCGTTCTCCTCCGACGACGAGGATGAGTACGATGTCGAGGATGCCGGTGATGCCGACGATGGCGACGGCGAATGCGACGGGGACGGCGAGTGTCCCGACGGTACAAAGTGCGTCGACGGGGAATGCGTACCGGTAGAAGAGGAATGCGACTGTGGCGAACCCAACGCGGTACCCGCCGATACCCAGTGCCAGAAAGTGGGCAATGGCAAGAAAGGGAAGGGGAACAAGCTGACCGAGAGCCGTTCCAGCAACCTCTTCGGCAACGCCGACGAGGGCGAGTCCGACCTGCTCCGCCCGTATGACGTCAATGGCGAACGCGACATCGATTTCGACCACCCGGCACGCGACATCGACGCCGAATATGACGGCGCGTTCGACGAACAGCGCCAGCGCGAGCTGGATGACGAGGAAGCGGACAGGAACCTCGACGAGTACATCTCCCTCTGGAATTCCGACGAGCTGAAGGATTACCGTGACGACGGCGCGGACGAAGTCCGTCCCGGTGCGGAGGCCAACGACGCTGACGTCGACTATGACGCCCTTGCCGACGAACTCCTGAACAACGCAGGGTACGGGAACATGTCCACCCGCAACGGCGGGGTCGCTCCCAGGAACCAGAAGTTCTTCCGCTAGTGCGGCAGGCGAACATTCCGAAAAGGCGTCCGGTACTCCCGGACGTCTTTTGTTGTAGTTTCTGGGGAAAGAGACAAATAGGAACAGACAGATGGGCATGCTCGACCAGAAGACTATAGATGAAGCCGACAGGGCGTTCGACGAACAGGAAACCTCGCTTTCCGAATGGGAGGCCGATGTCAAGAAGGATGACGATGAGCTAGTTACCTCCGACAGCAAGTCCAATTCTGATTCGGATGATGGACAGGGGGATTCCGATGGCGAAAGGCCGGCTACCGAAATCAAGGTCGACGTAAAGACCGCGGCGAAACCGGAGTCGTCTGGCAAGATGACGAGGGAGCAGGCGAAGGAACTCGTCATGGCCGATTATGCCGACTTTGACGACGTGGTGGGAGATTCCGGTATTGACCCGGAAAAGTTGGCCGAGTACACTTCCGTGATACCCTTCTGGTACAAGTCCTTCCGTGACGGGAAGGAGAAGATGGGCACGATGCCGAAGTACCCGCTGTTCCTTGACCTGTTCGGGGTTACCGAGGCAACTTCCATCAGCATGGGCGACGTGTACAGGAAATTCGCCCCGGAAAAGTACGAATCCGATATGAAGGCCGATGAGCAGGCCGACCGGCTTGCCAGGGCTGCCGGGGAGATTGTCAGCAAGCGCGGGCTTGACTTCGAAAGAAAGCTCGATGACGATGACTACGAACTTCTGGAGAAGGCCGGTGTTGAGAATCCCCGGAAATACAGGACAGTTGCCGAGGTCACCGGGATGAACCCTGGAGTGATGGAGTATGACGAGTCGTCAAATGTCGTCTACAATGCCGACTATGCCGAGGCCATGGGTGGTTTCATCGGGGATGAAACCGACGGGGAAGTCGAAGTAGTGCCCCTGGAGTCCGTAATCGCCGGTCTGAGTCCGAAGTTCCTGAAGGGATTCATCGGGAAGGAAGCCGGGGAAATCCGGGAAGTGTATGACGGGCCGGAAGAGCACGAATCCGACGAGCCGTTCGTGCCGTTCGAACTGTCCCCAAAACGCTAGATGGGATGGATTATCGGCAGGTGATTGGCGTACCTGTTGAGCTCGTCCAGCGTTATGTAATTTTGCCCGGTGAATTCCATCGTACTGCGGTTATACCAGTGAATCGTTCCGACTTCCACATCCTCGGGGGAATCGTTCCTTCCCGGGTTGAAGCCAATCATGGTGGCCAGTCCGACATCCTGGCCATCGTTATTGACAAAAAAGTCGTCTACTGCGTTGTCTGTCAGGCCTATGTTGTCTACCACCCGTTCTCCGCCCGTTAATACTATGTAGTTGGTATACGGGTCGTTCGGACTCTGCAGCCTTGCCCTTTCCCCATCGAGGCAACCGAGCGTATACCTGGTATCGCCGTTCACATCGTAGCTGAGAAGGGCCGTCATTTTTTCCGCATCGAGGATTTCGCCGACAACCTCGTACCGGCGGATGCGGTTTTCCCTGACATAGTAGACGAGCATGTGCTGCTTGTCGTCCCCGTCATATACGACCCACAGGTTGTAGTTCCCCTCCGGTGTCGTTACATATGAGCCGCGGCTTCCCGGGGGGAACAGGTTGCCAGCCCTCGAAGTTGCGATACTCTTGGGATTTCCTTCCGTCTCTGGCCCGGAAACGAACACTTCGCCGTCGGCGTTGAATCCGATGCGGCGATTCTTCTTGGATGACGATACCGGGAATGCCCAGGAAATCCCGGACTCGTCCGTATCGAAACCGCTGTTGCCGTCGTTGTCGGTCTTGCCAGTCTCCCTGTCCGTGCCATCTGCGCCGTCAAGAATCTTCTCTATCCTGGGCGCTATGTCGTCGGAATCCAGGGAGAGCAGTTCACCCAGTGGTTTCGGGCTGGAATATACCGGTACCGTAATTTTACGCTCGGGAAAATGCAGGAATACCAGTGCGGGAATCTCGGATGCAAGCATATCGCCGGAACGGCCATGTTCATGCCTGTACAATGTATCTGCGTCCACCATGTATATCAGCTTGTAGTTGCCTACGTTAGGCTGGTAGGAATGGTATGTCCGCCACGGGGTTCCGTTCCACCTGTACACCTTTCCACGTAATACATCATCCGGTTCATCTCTTATCATGTCGAGGTTCAGCAGGTCGCCTATGACGGATATGTCCTCCACCGTGTGTTCGACCTTTTTTGGTCCTGACAGCTGTTGTACTGTATTGCCCTCTAGGGATACGGGGAACCACTTCTGCATCAGGGCAACCAGGTCATCCGTCTGGAGATGTCCGCTGGAGTCGACGAGTTTGATGGTGTTATCCCATTTCCCTATCAAGGCTAGGGAGAAAATCGAGTAGTTGATTAGGATTATCTTCGGGGCGTAATCGCTGCCGAAGTCGGATATCTTCAACATACCCGGGACATTCCCCCCGCCCGGAACAAGTGATTCGTCATAATGTACTGGGTGACTTGTACCGGGTGCCTTGGATGATTTCGATACGTCGCGGCGCGCCTCGAAGCATATTCCTCTATCGTCGTCGTATTTAACTAGACCCGGAATGCTGTATCTGCTTTCCCCGGGTCCTGCAATGACTATGCCGAATGCTGACGAGTCATACTTATCCCCGAGACGGCTGTCGTCACGGTATTCAACATATGAATCCAGTACGTCCTTGTCGAGCGCATGCTCGCTTATTAGCATGAAACCGCGGTCGCCGTTGCCTATGTTCCTGTAATCGTTATAGTAGCCATCCCATGTCCAACACCACGAAGATACTCCGTTCGTGCATCTAGCGGCTTCATCGCTGGGATTATATACGTTTCCTCCACGGAAATAGAATTTCCCGGTTGGGGCGGCAGGTTCGTTGAATGCTATGACGCCGCGTCTTATCCTTGCCTGGTTGTCTTTAGCGTTCTCCTGGTCCTGGTCGATGTCCACTACATACCACCCGTTCAACTTTCTTGTTGGGAACTGCACCGTAGTACTTTCTTCATGCCCCACCATAATTGTCTCGGGGGTGACTTCATTGCTGCAGGTCGCATTCAGTCCTTCCGATTGGGGCGCGATGACCTCGCTATCATCATCGCTATCAATCGTTGGTGGCTCGTAATAGGTTGTTTCTCCGCTGGTTCTGTTTATGCTCGATTTCCTACCTATTGCTTGTATGTCATATGTCCACTTATTCACTAACTTGAGCAACTGGGAATAATTCAACGGGGCCGACTTTCCTGCAATTTCCAGGTTACTTGTAATCTTGACATTGACCGGGGTGGTCATGTCCTGAATCAGTTCTACGTTATCCACTCCCAGGTACTCGATATTTTGACCGATATCGGTTTTTCCACAGTTCGGCGTATTGGACATGGGCGCGATAAGAGTACAAAGTACGAGTTCAGGCAGGATGACCCTGGCAAGATGACGCATTTTGTTATAGTTCCATGTAGGTGGGTTGTCGCGGAGAATCTCGGATTTTGCATCCTGTATGCTCTTTCCAGTTTTCTGTGCAAAGTATTCCGCAAGGGAGTTCAATAAACCCGGTTCCCTGTGTATGAGGTATGACTTCATTCCGCATTCATCGAAACATATCCTTAATATGCCTTCAATGAAACGCCCGGACAACAATGCAACATAGTTCTTTAAGTTCTGTGGCCAGGAATCGACATCGGCTAGCTCCTGCACTGATATCGGTGCATCGTGCGGTGTAACTTCGTTATCATGTTCTTCACCATCATTCTGAACGTCGGCGTTTTCCTGTTGCTCGGCCGGGACATCTGATGATTGTTCATCATGCGGTCCATCGTTCCACCCGAACCAGGCTACCACTTCTTCGGAAGAACCGATACCCATGTATTGCGGATGCAGAATCTGTGCCCCGGCATATAGTCGGATAAAATGTGCAAGATTCGAGAAACGCGAATCACTGTGCTGGGCATCCTCCGTTATTCCGAACCGACGGCATATGTCGGCCTCTATGCGTTTTGCCATTGAACTATCGGCTGATGATGCCTCAAGTAGGATGGATAGACTATCGAGAAGTGTATAACTCATTGGTCAGTAATCCTTTCTAGATATTCCCGGTAACTTATAGACGGCCGTCCGGCCCTCCCATGGGACCACCGAGTCTCCTGGCCTGCTGGACATATTCAGGGTCCTCTGTCTCTACTGGGGGGAACGCCTCGTAGAACGGACGTCCTGTAAGGTCGACCACATCCTCTTCTTTGAGAAGGTAGTCGGAACTGCCGTTGGCATCGTTCCATCGAGGGGTTGCCGTCGACAGGTCTCCGTCAGTATCGACAATCACGGCTATCATGCTGGTCCCATAGTCATCGAGCGGGCAATTCTCTCCCGGCTCGGCCGGGACAACCTCGAAACCGTCCCGCAGGCAGAAATATACCGTGTTTTTCCCTTCCAGGGTGTAGGAGTCCCACATCATCTGGGAGGTGGTGATGCACCAAGGGGATACCGTGAAGTACTGTCGGTACTGCTGGGCGGTCTGGAAGTCGGGTATGTGGACAATACGGTAGTTTCCGGGTGTTGCCTCCGATGAGTATCCGCGTATTGCATCACGGCGACTCGTAATGTCGCCATGGAGGGTGTTGCCAAAGTTGTTTCGGATATCCCTGAGCGTCATGCCGTTGAGGTCGATATCGAATTCCGCGCCATCGGCCTGCGGGTCCGGGCATATCTCGCATACGTACTTGACAAAGGTCTTCAGTAGTTTCACTTCACCGGGGTCCTGCTCGGGACTACCGAAGCCGCAACCGCCCATTCCGTTGCGGAGCAGCGCTATCCTGGTTACGCCCGGCATGTAGTCGGTGTTTGCACCGTTGAAGTTGAAGAACGTTTGCCTGATGTTATTGAGGATGCTCTGCATCAGGGTAAGCTCGTTCCCACGCCGGTTGGTGAATGACTGCTCGTTGAATTCGGGAATGCTTATGTTTTGTCCGGCCGGGGATGCCTGAAACTCATGAAGGAACTGTGAAACTGGCTTCATGTGGTCGTCGTGCACTCTCTGGTACAGGTCGGCCACGCGGGGGTCATCCCAGTTCTCGGGAATATGGCCGATGATGTTGGACACTATGGTCTTGTACACTGCCTTCCTGGTAAGTTCCTCAATTTCTCGCTGGGATTCAAAAAGTGCCGATTCCGTGAGCGGTTCGCCGAAAATCGTTGAGTATGCCCTGGAGATTGACTCCATCATGGTTGCCGGTATGCTTAGACCCTTCATTTTGAACCTGTGGTTTTAGTCCGTTATCAGACAGTTTATATACCAAGGATATGCCCTGAAGATATAAACTGTGGTTAATCACACAATTGTACGGTGTTGCCGATGTTTTCGAATTCAGACTACAAGGAATTGGTATCGAGCGGTATTGATATCGGGATTATGACCCTGGTGGAAAGCGCATACCGGGTGTTGTTCGAGGGAAATAGCGGGAATTCGGTACGCCCGGTGCCATTTAGGTACGATGATGCGGCAAGGTTTCTCGGCATAGATACAACGGATTGTGAAGGGAGCAACGCTACCACCTCAATAGCACGCAAGTTGAATAGCGACCCGAGGTTTATGCAGGTCGATATGCTGGTAAATTCTTCCATGGATATGGCGATGGATGAACTTGGTCTACGTTACAGGGATGATGGTGGTGAACCTGTATGGGTGTATCAGGACGTAAAGAACAGCGCAAATTTCAGAAATGTTGAAGAGAATCTAAAGAATGCATTGAAATTGGCCATATTGAAAGATTTATCCTCATGTTCAGATAACGAGAGCTTTACCGCCGGGTTGAATAAAATAAACCGAGTTGCTCTCGCCGATGAAATACGGTCCTTGTTCAACGAGCATGACCTTATAGAGAAACTGACAAAAAACAATAACCGTTTTGAAAAAACGATATTGGCGGATACGGAAAAGTTTACAACATCTGATATCGTAGATACTGCGGTTAAAGATAGCCGAGGAATAGCGTGGGACGCTGCAAACATGCAAATGCTGCTGAAAAACGAGGATGGCTCTGAATGGATAAAAGAAGAAGGTGACCGCATACGAGCCTTTTTAGTTCCTGGTTCCGGGGTAAGTATAATGAGACTGACCCTGCAGGAAGAGGAAGGCGCATACCGCATTCAAGATATTGATTTTATGTTCCCCCAAATAATAAGTCACAGAGTTGCCGAAGATTTCGTCAACTTCCTGACAGCGGATTTCTGCTTAGGCCTATGTCAAGACACACCAAACAATGACGACTTGTCGAAGCTACAGTTCAAGCTTACTTGGGATGATAGGGTTCGTATTCTGAAGAAGAGTATGTCGAGACCGGACACGTTTATTTCTAATTTATGGAATGATATCTATAGCGGTACTGAGTATTTCGGGCGATTTAATGAACTGCAATTTCTTGCTGCATGTGTCGACCGTGGCTTGGTTGATTCCGACGACCTGAGCGAGTGGGTCGAGATGGTAGCCAAGGAGAATAAGGTCATTGTACATGACCCTGAAATTATGAGTATTGCAAAAAAATATGGAATATCCACCGGCTATCCAGGTGAATATGATTACATAATCGGACTGCCTATATTAAGGCCCTGGGATGACCCCAATGGCCTAATCAAAGCTTTGACCGGGATACCGGGACATGCCACCATCCGGGTAGCTGACTTCATGAAAATGCCCGAAATAGCAGATGATGCCTACAGCCTCAGCAATACATTTTCACCGAAAATGCTACGTGAACCCAATGTACAGATGGCGATATTCCGAGTACGTGGAATCAATGCATTAATGGATGCGTTGAGTGTTGCTATAGGCATTTCCGGTCAATATATACCGTTATCCGAAGATGCTGTTGAATATGCATTAAATGATTCTGGAACCAGAGCGATAGATAAGTGTTTGCGCTTGATGAATTATTTCGATGGCTTAATGAGGTCCAATTCCATGAATGCTGCGTCACGGGATGCCTTGTTCTCGGATATAAAGAAATTCATGACGCCCAGA
>JAEEGL015843419.1_pt1 | contig 13995 bp, 11 predicted proteins | sample 9134231 | NCBI WGS metagenome assembly JAEEGL01 (sample SAMN16246548, study PRJNA631951) | gut metagenome | biome: gut microbiome; feature: rumen; material: fiber-attached | host: Bos | place: Iran: Karaj | collected 2018-10
CAAGGCTTTGAAAATGCTCTCTATCTTGTGGTGCTCGTTCTGCCCCTCGGCCTTGATGTTGAGGTTCATGCGTGCAGCATCGCTGAGGCTCTTGAAGAAGTGCAGGAACATCTCTGTGGGCATCTCTCCAATGCGCTCGCGGTGGAACTCTGCATCCCATACGAGCCAGGGCCTTCCGCCGAAGTCGAGTGCTACGGTGCATAGGCAGTCGTCCATTGGCAGACAGTATCCATAGCGTTCTATGCCACGTTTGTCGCCGAGGGCCTTGAGCAGGCATTCGCCGAGTGCCAAGGCTGTGTCCTCGATGGTGTGGTGCTCGTCGACATGGAGGTCGCCACGTGTATGAACGATCAGGTCCATCATGCCATGTCGGCCTATCTGCTCAAGCATGTGGTCAAAGAACCCCAGCCCGGTTTGGATGTCGCAGTTTCCGTTGCCGTCGATGTCGATGCTGACCATGATGTCTGTTTCCTTTGTCGTCCGTCGGACTTCCGCTTTGCGCTCCCCTCCGAATACGATGGCTGTTACATGGTCCCAAGAGTCTGAGGCATCGGATATTTGCAGGAACTTGCATCCGATGTTGCTGGCGAACTGACGGTCGGTCTCACGGTCGCCGATGACGTAGCTGTTGGCGATGTCGTAAGAAGGATTGTTCATGTATTTCTCAACCAGACCCGTGTTAGGTTTACGGGTGTGGGCATTGTCCTGTGGGAAATGAGAGTCTATGAGTATGTCGTCGAATTCGACTCCCTCGCCCTTGAGCGTGTCGAGAATGAAGTTGTGGACAGGCCAGAACGTATCCTCTGGAAATGAGGACGTACCCAGTCCGTCTTGGTTGGACACCATAACGAATTCGTAGTCGGTATGCTGGCGCAGGAAGACCAGGCTGGATATGGCGCGGGGAACGAACTGTAGCTTCTCAAAGGCGTCAATCTGTTCGTCCTGTGGTTCGCGAATAATGGTTCCGTCGCGGTCTATGAAGAGTATCTTTTTCATTTTCAAATCATGATTTTTTGTTTTAGACGATCTGCCTCGCGAGCAGCGATGGAGCCACAGGCGTAGCAATAGTGTACCAAAATGACCTGGCTAACGTAGAACTGTGCGAAAGCGGTGACTATGAAGGTGACCATAGTCAGCAGGGTGATATAGGAGGGCATGCCGGACGGATCACCCATAATGACACCCTGTAGTGCCTGTAAGTTTGCTAGACACAGGATGAAAGCTGGTGTCATGACGATGGCACCAACAAGCATGACCAGCAGGATGCTGCTAAGCAGTACGGTCAGTAACAGTCCCATACGGCGCAGTTTTATTTTCAGGCTTACTTTGGGGGCATCCCAGAATTGGCGTTGCTGTTTGATCAGCTGACGTATGACAGCGTACAGCGCTGGAAGCACCAGTGGCATGGCGGCCAACAGGATGAGTGCCAACGGGGTGGCAGGATAAAAGATAAGGGCCAGGGCACCCAGTGTACCATAGACAATAGCCATGACAAGCGCGATGAGCCATGACTTGAGGAAGAACCGGCGGAACTGTTCCATGTAGCTTCTGAATCCCGTGGTGAGTACATTGCGGTAGCTACGGTCCTTCACCAGTGTCGTGTCTTGTTGTTTCTCCATTGTTCTTGTTGTTTGTGCTGCAAAGGTACGAATAAAAAAAGAATTACAAGAGGGAGAGAGGTATTTTTTTATGCCGCTTTTCACTCGAAAGGGTCAGAAAGAACACACCTGAGTATACATTTTTCCAACGTAAAATGAAAAATAAGAACGCATAAATTTTGTTTTATGCCTGCTTATTCGTAACTTTGCAGTCGAATATGAAGAATATCAAGTGGGGTTTCATCGGTTGTGGTGATGTCGTCGAGCGTAAGAGCGGACCGGCTTTTTCTGAATCAGAAGGGTCGAGCGTGGTGGCAGTGATGAGCCGTGGCGAACGGAAGGCACGCAGTTATGCCGAACGTCATAGTATAGCCCGATGGTACACGGACGCACAGGAGTTGATAGACGATGCAGAGGTCAACGCTGTCTACATCGCCACTCCGCCATCGAGCCATGCTACCTATGCCATTATGGCTATGAAGGCAGGAAAGCCCGTGTACGTAGAGAAGCCGTTGGCATCGAACTACGAGGATTGCGCCCGTATCAACCGCATATCTGAACAAACTGGTGTCCCCTGCTTTGTGGCTTACTATCGCAGGAAGCTACCGTATTTTGAAAAGGTGAGGCAGATTGTGGAACGCGGCGTCATCGGCAACGTGGTCAATGTACAGGTCAGGTTTGCCGTTCCTCCACGCGAGGAAGACTATGGACGCGACAACCAGTTGCCGTGGCGCGTTCAGCCCGATATTGCAGGGGGCGGATACTTTTATGATATGGCACCTCATCAGCTTGACTTTCTCCAGCAACTCTTTGGCGTCATCGTCGAGGCCCGTGGCATTTGTGCTAATAGGGGAGGACTCTATAAGGCAGAGGACACGGTAAATGCCTGTTTCCAGTTTGAAAACGGGCTCTCAGGTTCTGGCTCCTGGTGCTTCGTCGCACATGAGTCGGCTCGCGAGGACCGCATACACTTGATAGGTAACCGAGGTGCGGTGTCGTTTTCGGTATTCGATTATCAGCCCATCCACCTATACACGATGTCAGGCGAGGAAAACTTCGCAGTTCCCAATCCGCCATACGTCCAGGCTCCACTCATCAGAAATGTCATTGAACATCTGCAGGGCATCAGCCTATGCGACAGCACCTGTGAGGCTGCCACCCCCGTCAACTGGGTACTGGACCGTATACTTGGTAAATTTTAAGCCCATGCGACAAGTGTTCACGATATTGATGCTGACCATGACTATGACAGTCTTTGCTGAAGACACACTACGTGTCGAGGAACCTAAAAAGGATGGCTGGCTCAAGCGGCTTATCGACAGCTTCAGCGATCAAGACACGCTCTATGTCGAACCTCAGCACTACAATTGGGCACTGATGCTACAGTCTATTACCACCTATGATTACTATCGCCTCAGCACGACTGGCCCTAACGGCCAGTCAATTTCGTTCTCACCACAGATTGACATTCGCATGGGACCATACTTTGGCTGGCGGTGGGTGTTTCTGGGCTATACTGTCGACCTGCGCAATTTTAATATTTTCAAGAAATCACCCAAGTTCGAGATTGATGCCAGCATCTATAGTGCCCGTTTTGGAGCAGACGTCTTCTACCGACGCACAGTCAACGACTATAAGATAAGGAGTGTGAACATGGGGAACGACATCGATACCAGTCCACTGGAAGATGTACCTTTCGACGGACTAAATGTCAGCATTACAGGTGTCAATTTGTACTACATATTCAATTACAAGCATTTTTCCTATCCTGCTGCTTTTGCCCAAAGTTCATGTCAGAAAATCAGTTGTGGATCGTGGATGGCGGGATTAGGGTTTCTCAACAACAGCATCGAATTCGACTACGAACGGTTGGAAGAATTGGCCAAGCAATATTTGGGCAAGGAGGTTCAGTTGGACAGCGGACTGAAATTCAACAATATCAAGTACCGTGATATCAGTGCTTCCGTGGGCTATGCCTACAACTGGGTTTTTGCCCGCAACTGGCTGCTTTGCTCAAGCCTGGCGATGGCCTTGTCCTATAAGGAGTCATATACGGCAGATGGGAAGGACCAAACGAAGGGATTCAGCTTTAACAACTTCAATGTTGACGGCATTGGGCGTTTCGGCATTGTGTGGAACAACACCAAATGGTATGCTGGCGCATCTGTTATAGTAAGGGCTTACAACTATCATAAGTCCCGTTTTGCTACTAATAACATTTTTGGTGACTTCAATATCTATGTGGGATTGAACTTCGGCCCGCGCAAACCCTATAGAAAGAAAGTGAAATGAATAGGAAACGGTTTACCATACTTTGTGTCATGCTCGTCATAGCATTGACTATGCCAGCACAGGAGACAATCACCTATCAGCGGAAGGACAGCCTGAAGGTCTGCCGATTGTTGAGAGAATGTGGCAGGAAAGCCGATGTGCTGTGGTTTGCACGCCAGTTCATCGGTATTCCATACGTGGCACACACGCTCGAAGTGAACGACAGTGAACAGTTGGTGATCAACACCTATCAGTTGGATTGCACTACGCTGGTTGAGACCGTTGCGGCACTGAAACTATGCGCCCAACAGGGTAAACGGGGGTGGGATGACTATACCAATGTCCTGCGACAATTGCGCTATCGTGATGGAAAGATAGAAGGATATGCATCACGTCTTCACTATTTCTCAGAATGGATAGAAAACAAGGTGAAGATGAAGCTGGTGACGGATGTCCAGTCACCCAACCCGCCTTTCTCGGCTATCCAAAAGATTGATGTCAGCTATATGAGTGAACATCCTCAGGCCTATAAGGCATTGAGGAATAATCCTGATTTGGTACCTCTGATTCGTCAGTATGAACAGAAGCTGACAGGGAGTAGCGTTCACTATATTCCCAAGTCTGAAGTCAAGAATACGACATTGATGCGCCAGACAGTGAAGGATGGCGATATCATTGCCATTACCTGCGACAAGCCTGGTTTGGACATATCACACCTGGGCTTTGCTGTTTGGCGAGCTGACGGACTCCATTTGCTCAATGCTTCGCAGATACGCCGTAAGGTAGTGGAGGAACCTATGACATTACGCTATTATTTGCAGAAACATCCTACTTTCACTGGGATTCGGATAATAAGAATAAATACTAATATAAAAACTAATAAATAAGAGAGATTATGGAATTACCCGATTTTATGAGTTATGCCAACAAGTTCTCGCAGGCGGATTTTACCGAGAAGATTGCTCGCATTGCCAAGCGTGCTGGTGCTAAGCTAATCTATGCTGCTCTGATTCTTTACTATACACTGCAGAGCAATAAAGTGAGTGCCGCTAATAAGGCCATGATTATTGGAGCCCTGGGGTATCTTATCAGTCCTCTGGACGTAGTGCCCGATGCTATTCCCATTGCAGGATTGGCAGATGACCTTGGAGTGCTCATCTGGGTGCTGAAGAAAGTGTGGACTGAAATCGACCCAGAGATTCAATCCAAGGCCAGAGAGAAACTCACCAAGTGGTTTGACGAGGACGAGATAGAAGAAATCAACGACCTCTTCAAAGAGTAATAGTCTTTATGGTCAACGACTATCAAATACGCGTTCAGCCACATGTCGCCGCTAACGAGCAGGCTCTTCGGAACTATGTTGCCGAGGTGTATGGATTTGACGTGCGTACCCTGAATTCTCTGCGTATACTTCGTCGTAGCATTGATGCCCGTCAACGGACCATCTTCGTGAACTTGAAGGTGCGTGCCTATATCAACGAGATGCCAGCTGACGACGAATATATTCCAACACACTATCCTGATGTCAGCTCTGCTCCGCAGGTGATTGTAGTCGGAGCTGGTCCTGCGGGACTATTTGCAGCCTTACGGCTCATTGAGTTAGGACTGAGGCCCATCGTGCTGGAACGCGGAAAAAATGTTCACGACCGTAAGCGGGATTTGGCCCTTATTGCAAAGACACAGCAGGTGGATCCAGAGAGCAACTACTGTTTTGGAGAGGGTGGCGCAGGAGCCTATTCAGATGGGAAACTGTATACCCGTTCAAAAAAACGCGGATCGATAGAAAAAATCCTCCATGTGTTCTGCCAGCATGGTGCCTCGACCAATATCCTGGCCGATGCCCATCCGCATATAGGTACGGACAAATTGCCACGAGTCATTGAGAACATTCGCAATACTATTATCCGTGCTGGTGGGGAAGTGCATTTTCAGGAGAAGATGACGCGATTGATAATGGACCAATCGCCATTAAATGTTGATAGTCATCATTCACGGGTCATAGGTGTTGAGGCTGTCAAGATGTCCGATGGCCAAGGTACATTGGTCAGCGAATATCGCGGCCCTGTCGTTTTGGCTACAGGGCATTCTGCACGTGATGTATATCGTTATCTGGCCAGTTCGAGCATTGAAATAGAGGCTAAGGGGATAGCGGTTGGTGTCAGACTGGAACATCCTTCTGAGCTCATTGACCAAATACAGTATCATTCAAGGCAAGGCCGTGGGAAATATCTCCCTGCTTCTGAATACTCTTTTGTGACACAGGTCGACGGACGAGGCGTCTATTCGTTTTGTATGTGCCCAGGTGGCTTCGTTATTCCTGCTGCGACGGATAGAGAACAGATTGTTGTCAACGGAATGAGCCCTTCCAACCGTGGCGGACAGTGGTCTAATTCGGGTATGGTAGTAGAGACGCGAGCTGAAGACATTGAAGGTAGTGATCCGTTGCGTGTCCTTATGTTTCAAGAGCAATTGGAGCATGACTGCTGGCAACAGGGCAATAGAAAACAGACAGCTCCGGCTCAGCGTATGGCAGATTTCGTGAACAAGCGACTGAGCTACGATTTGCCAAAAAGCTCCTATGCCCCAGGACTTCTTTCGTCCCCTTTGCATTTCTGGCTTCCGCAATCCATCAGCTACCGATTACAAGAGGGTTTTAAGGCTTTTGGGAAGATGAGTCATGGATTTTTGACCAACGAGGCAGTGATGATAGGTGTTGAAACGCGTACCAGTAGTCCTGTTCGAATCCTTCGCAGTCAGGAAACGCTGATGCACGTCCGTCTGGAAGGTCTTTTCCCTTGTGGGGAGGGAGCTGGCTATGCTGGAGGCATTGTTTCTGCTGGTGTTGACGGAGAGCGTTGTGCTGACATGTGTGCACAGTATATGGAAAGTATAGGACTGAAACCCCAAAATTAACAGTAATAACTATATTGATTATGAAAAGAATAGTGTTTTTAATGGTGACTTTACTGGTGGCTTTATCGTCTATAGCGGACAACAAGCTGGATCTTAAAGATATTACAAGTGGCAAGTTTCGCGCCGAGTCGATGCCTATGGTCAAGCCATTAAATGACGGAGAATCGTATGCTCAACTAAGTAGCGACGGTAAGCGTATAGTGAGTTTTTCGTTTAAGACAGGCCAGGAAACAGGGGTCTTGTTTGATGTCACATCTGCCAATGGTGCAAAGATAAACGATATTGATGGGTTCATTGTTAGCCCAGATGGTCAGCGACTTTTGATTCAGACGAATACAAAACGCATCTATCGACATTCTTTTACGGCCAGCTATTATATTTATACTATACGCAACAACCGTCTAGCCCCTCTTTCAGAAAATGGTCCCCAGCAGGCTCCACTATTCTCTCCGGATGGTCTGCAGATAGCTTTTGTACGTGATAATAATATCTTTATTGTCAAGCTGTTGTATGACAATGCCGAAGTACAGATTACAAAAGACGGGAAACGTAACGAGGTCATCAATGGCATCCCTGACTGGGTGAATGAGGAAGAGTTCAGTATAGCACAGTCAATGGTGTTTACTGCTGATAGCAAGCAACTGGTTTGGGTCCGTTATGACGAATCGGCTGTGAAAGAGTTCTCAATGCCGTTATTCATGGGGCAGAACCCCAAGCGAGAGGAGTATGCCAACTATCCGGGCTTTTACACCTATAAGTATCCTATTGCTGGTGAAGCTAACTCAAAAGTTACTGTCTGGAGCTTTGACATCAGCAGTCGTCAGACACGTCAGTTACAAGTGCCGCTGGATGCTGATGGCTATGTGCCTAGGCTTATAGCATGTCATAGCCAGGATTCCAAGACAAAGAATGTGACTGGCGATGCCAACCAGGTTGCTATATTTACTCTGAACCGTCATCAGGATTGTTTGCGCATTTTTATGTGCAATCCTTTATCAACAGTCTGTAAACAGGTTATAGAAGAGAAGACCAACCGATATGTTCGAGATGAGGCTATATATGGTATCCGCTTGACTGGCAGTCATATTTTATTGCCAAGCGATCGTACGGGATGGATGCATCTCTATCTCTACAATATGAATGGTCAGCTGTTGCGTCAGATAGACGATGGCGACTATGAGGTTAGCGAGGTGTATGGCTATGATGAGAATTCCGGTAATACTTATTATGCCTCCCATGAGAACGGTGCTACCGATCAACGGGTATGGGTGGCTCGGAAGGATGGAAAACGTGAGTGCTTGTCAGATAAGGCAGGGTGGAATACTGCCATCTTCAGCAAGAATTTCATGTATTTCATTAATTCATGGAGCGACTTGAACACACCTCCCGTATATACCCTTTGTAACAATAATGGTAAAGCGCTGGTTACGTTGATTGATAATCAGGATTTGCGCAAGGTTTTGGCTAACTATGGGTTGGGAACGCGAGAGTTGTTTACGCTGACGACGCCAAGTGATGGTGTTACATTAAATGGTTGGATGATTAAACCTGCCAATTTCGACCCATCGAAGAAGTATCCTGTCGTCATGTATCAATATGGTGGACCAGGTAGTCAGCAGGTGAAAAACGCTTGGAACATAGGCATGTTGGGTCAAGGGGCAATCATGGAACAGCTACTATGTCAGCAGGGCTATATTTGTGTTTGCGTTGACAATCGTGGAACAGGTGGCCGAGGAGCTGAGTTTGAAAAGTGTACCTATCTGAAACTAGGCCAGTTGGAAGCTCGTGATCAGGCTGAAACGGCTTTATGGCTGGGGAAGCAGGCTTTTGTTGATAAAGATCGTATTGCCATTTGGGGATGGTCTTTTGGCGGATTCAATACGTTGATGGCCATGTCTGAGGGCAGAGGGCTCTTCTGTGCGGGTATTGCTATTGCTGCGCCAACATCGTGGCGCTACTACGATACGATATATACAGAGCGTTACATGCGTACACCACAGGAGAATCCTACGGGTTATGACGATTGCCCTATCTCTCGTGCAGACCGGTTGCAAGGGGCCTTGTTGTTATGCCACGGTATGGCTGATGATAATGTACACTATCGAAACGTGGCAGAGTATACAGAGGTATTGGTGCAGGCTGATAAAGACTTCCAACAGTTGGTGTATACGAATCGTAATCACAGTATTATTGGTGGTAATTCTCGCAATCACCTTTTTAGGCAGTGCCTCAACTTCCTGAAAAGAAATTGTAGCAGGAGTAACAATTAAACAAGAGCGGCATTCAAGCACTGGTTTGTTGATTCTTTTTTCTAATTTAATGTTTGGGGATGGATTGAATTCCGTCTCCATTCGCGACTTCTTTTTTGCGCTCTGGGCAGGGAGAAAATATTGCCTGGCCTGAAAACTAATTTTTGATGCCCTGCGCGTCCAGTCCGTCGTTCCTCTTGACAATGCAAAGGTACGAAAAAATCATGGTGATTCCTAATTATCAGCCCCCAACTATCTGTTAAAATTTGTAAACGAGCATGGGTTGTTGTCCAGTCATTCGCGGGGTTGAGCTCAAAGCGTCTCAAACGTCTCAAACGTCTTTTTAGTTTTTTGCAAAATGCACAAAACATCATACGCAAACATCAAAGCTTCGCGTACCTTATATATAATATATAATAATATTAATATATATTAACTATTATATACTATTATTTACCCTTCGTATGTGTGTTTTCGAAAAAAGACGCTGAGACGTTTGAGACGTTTGAGACGGTAAAGACAAGAGGAATAGCGTTACAAATCGTCATCATCGTTGTCGAATTCGTTTTTCTCTGCTTCCTCAAGTCGTTCGCGAAGCATGTCCTTGTCGAATGTGAAGACGTGACCCAATAGACCAACTGACATCAATTGGTCTTTGCCGTTGGTATGCATCGTAGTGGTGTTGAACAAATAGTAGTTGTGGACTCTGAGCTTGGTTCCCAGTAAAGCCTTGATGGTATTGTTGGCAAGAACCTTGCTGATGTCCGCAAATATGTTGTCACCCAGCCGATTCTCGGCTTCTTCATCGACGTATTCATTAATGGCATCCATCATCGCTGCCTTGTGGGCTTTCTTGTCAGGCAAAGTCTGGGTCATCAGGATGCATACGAGTAATAGGATAATAATGCCTAAAAGCTTCTTCATACTAATTCAACATTGTTGATATCCTGTTCCTTCTCACAATAATGGCATGTGAGAATGCCGTTCAATACATGGAAATAAGTCTGCATGGGTTCGTTGTTGGTGATGCACACAGGATTGTTGCATTTGACAATACCCCTAATTTCCTCAGGCGTTGTGACTGTTTTCTTCTCAACGACCTCATAATCATGGATAATGTTAAGCACAATGTTGGGGGCAACGACGCTGAGACGTGAGATTTCTTCGTCAGTGAAGAACTTGTCCTCAATTTTGATGATACCTTTATGACCTAGTTTCTTAGAATGAAAGTTGTAGCCAATAGTAACTTGACTATCCAATTCTGCCAACTTCAATAGCTGTGCTACTTGGTATGTTTTTCCTGAGGGGATGTGGTCTATGACGGTGCCGTTCTTAATAGCGGCAACAAGCATTTCGTTCTTGTTCATAAGATAATAGTTTTGTCATTTCGTACTTGGTCTAGGGTAATGCCTAACACATCGCAAAAGATGGCTTCGCGTGCGAAGAGTCCGTTGCCTGCTTGTTGGATATAATAGGCATGGGGATTCTCATCGACATCATAGGCTATTTCGTTAACGCGGGGTAGGGGATGGAGAATGCGCATGTTGGGTTTTACCAAACGCAGCATCTCATTGTTTAATATGTAAACGTTCTTGACTAGTTCATATTCCATCAGGTCACTGAAACGCTCCTTTTGTACCCTGGTCATGTAGAGAATGTCAGCATCAGCGATAATCTTTTCGTTGAATGCCGTGTGTTCTTGATAAGCGATGCCATGTTCCTTACAATACAGCTTGTATTCGATGGGCATGGATAGCTCTTTGGGGGCGACAAAGTGGAATGTGGGATTGAAGTGACGCATGGCCATAATTAACGAGTGAACCGTACGGCCATATTTTAAGTCGCCTACTAAATAGATGTTCAGGTTCTCAAGTGTACCTTGTGTCTTGTAAATGGAGTAGAGGTCAAGCATACATTGGGAAGGATGTTGGTGTGCTCCATCGCCAGCGTTGACAATGGGGACATCGGTTACTTCTGCGGCATATTGGGCTGCCCCTTCAATATAATGGCGCATGACAATAACGTCAGCATAATTTGCCACCATAGAAATTGTGTCTTTCAGCGTCTCGCCTTTGGTTCCACTGGTCACTTTGGGGTCTGCAAAGCCGATGACTCGAGCCCCCAGACGATTGGCTGCTGTCTCAAATGAGAGTCGGGTGCGTGTGGAAGGCTCAAAAAAGAGCGTTGCCACTACTTTTCCTTTCAATAGTTCACGATTAGGATGTCGTTCGAACTCTTGTGCCATCTCAATCATATAGAGAATTTTCTCGCGAGTGAGGTTGGCAATTGTTACAAAATCATGCTTTTCCATTCGTTTTTGTTATATTGATGGCACAAAATTACACATTATTTCTGAATTTCCGCACGTTTATTAGAAAGATTTTTGTAATTTTGCACTCAATCTAAGAAGATTTGGACAAACATGAGAAAATTCATAGTACGTTTTTTGTGGTCACTTTTAGTTCTTACAGTGCTTGCCGTATCATTGGGATTTTATTCGATTAATGAGGGCTGGATTGGTTATATGCCTCCCATTGAAGATCTTCAGAATCCGATAAACCGTTTTGCCACACAAATCATTTCGTCTGATGGAAAGATTATGGGTACCTGGAATTATAATCGAGAGAATCGCATTATGGTAGACTATACCCAGTTGTCTCCATCATTGGTGCAGGCACTTATTGCAACTGAAGATGTACGATTTTATGACCATTCAGGCATTGATTTTTTTGCTTTGGGTCGTGCTATTGTCAAGCGAGGTCTGATGGGTCAGAAGTCTGCAGGTGGTGGCTCTACAATTACACAGCAGTTGGCCAAACAGCTTTATTCGGAAACGGCTAATAGTGTGATGGAGCGTGTTTTGCAAAAACCAATAGAGTGGGTGATAGCTGTACGCTTGGAACGAAACTATACCAAGGACGAAATCATTGCTATGTACCTGAACTACTTTGATTTCTTGCATAATGCCGTGGGTATCAAAATTGCCGCTAATACCTATTTCAGCAAGGAACCAAAGGATTTGACTGTGACAGAATCTGCTGTTCTTGTTGGCTTGTGTAAGAATCCGTCCTATTTTAACCCAGTACGCCATCCGGAACGCTCGCTCGAGCGGCGTAATGTAGTGCTTAATCAGATGAAAAAGGCCGGTTATTTGTCAGAAGATGATTATCGGAAATATTCGGCCGAGCCTCTGAATCTGAAATTTCATGTGGCAGACCATAAGGATGGTATTGCCGTGTATTTCCGTGATTTTTTGCGTCGCTATATCATGGCAAAACAGCCTGACAGGGCTAATTATCCCTCATGGAACATGGTGAAGTATCATATAGATTCGTTAAATTGGGAAACGGATCCACTTTATGGGTGGTGTAATAAAAACTTCAAAAAGAATGGCGATCCTTATAATGTATATACCGATGGACTGAAAGTCTTTACGACTATCGACTCTCGTATGCAGGAATATGCAGAGCAGGCAGTTCGCGAGCATGTGGTGAAGTTTTTGCAGCCTGCTTTTACTAAAGAGAAACGGGGGCGTCAGACCGCACCGTTCTCAGGAAGTTTGACAGTTGATCAGGTAAATAACATTTTGATGCGTTCTGTACGCCAGTGTGAACGCTATAGGGTCATGAAGCAGGGAGGGGCTACAGAAGAAGAGATAATGAAAGCCTTCCATACTAAGACGGAAATGAGTATTTTTACCTATCATGGTGAAAAAGACACTATTATGACTCCTCTTGATTCGATCCGCTATTACAAGTCATTCCTGCGTTGTGGATTTATGAGCATGTGTCCACAGAACGGACAGGTAAAAGCATATGTCGGAGGTACTGATTTCATGCACTTTGCATACGATATGGCTATGGACGGACGTCGACAGGTGGGCTCTACCATCAAACCCTTCCTATATTCTTTGGCTATGGAAAATGGCTTTTCACCTTGTGATGTGGCTCCTAATGTACAGCAAACCTATATGGTGGCAGGTAAGCCGTGGACACCACGTAATTCCAGTCGTTCACGTTATGGAGATATGGTGACGCTTAAGTGGGGACTGCAACAATCCAATAACTGGATTTCAGCTTATCTCATGAGTAAATTGAATCCTCAGGCATTTGTCTCGTTGCTGCATGAATATGGTATCCGAAATCCTGAAATACATCCTTCTATGGCACTCTGCCTCGGACCATGTGAAATAACGGTGGGCGAGATGGTTAGCGCATATACAGCCTTTGTCAATCATGGTATTCGTGCGGCTCATATGTTTGTCACAAAGATAGAAGATAGTGAGGGTAATGTGATTGCTCAGTTTCAACCTCGCATGAATGAGGTGATTAGTGACGAAAGTGCTAACAAAATGCTTTATATGCTGAAAGCCGTTGTTGACGGTGGAACAGCAAGTCGCTTGCGTTTTAAATATGGAATGACAGGCGAGCTCGCGGGCAAAACGGGTACAACAAATAATAATAGCGATGCCTGGTTCATGGGCCTGACGCCTACACTTGTTAGTGGTGTTTGGGTCGGAGGTGATGATCGTGATATTCATTTTGATTCGATGGCTATGGGACAGGGCGCTACGATGGCTTTGCCTGTCTTTGCCCTATATATGCAACGTGTTTACAATGACAAACGGCTGGGCTATAATGAGAAGGCCGTGTTCGATATGCCTTTCGACTATGATCCATGCAAAATGGATGAAACGGGCATTAGGGATATAGAAGGGGAAGATATTGAAGAAGTATTTGAATAGTTTCTTATTCTATATATAATAAGGTGTAAAGTTTTCGCATTGTCAATTAATGCGAAAACTTTTTGTTTTTCATCAAAAAAGTTGCTGAAAAATTTGGATGGAAAGAAAAAAGTGCGTACCTTTGCACCCGCTTTCGCCCAAATAATAGGGTCTGAGCAGATAGAGAAAGAGATCTTTGAAAGAGTTACATAGACAGAGAAAGAAGTAGTACAAGAAGCTG
>JAEEGL011852153.1_pt1 | contig 13994 bp, 15 predicted proteins | sample 9134231 | NCBI WGS metagenome assembly JAEEGL01 (sample SAMN16246548, study PRJNA631951) | gut metagenome | biome: gut microbiome; feature: rumen; material: fiber-attached | host: Bos | place: Iran: Karaj | collected 2018-10
GGTCATCCCAGTTCTGCGCAGCCATGAGCCCAGGCACGAGAAGACAGGCGACTGTCACTGCCGCAGAAGCGACGACTGAATCACCGGACTTCAGAAGCTTCTTGGCCATGTCGTAGAGGGCAATCACGGAGAAGCCTATCCACATCGAGAACATATAGAACGAGCCGGCGTAGGCATAGTCACGCTCGCGCACCTGGTAAGGCGGCTGGTTCAGATAGATTACGATGGCGATGCCGGTCATGAAGAACATGAGGAACACCAGCCATGAACCGCGCTTGTCCTTCTCGAACTGGAAGAACAGGCCGATCAGGCCGAGAAGCAGCGGAAGCATGTAATAATGGTTCTTGCCCTTGTTCTCCGAAAGCGGTGCCGGAGCGGCCGACTGGTCGCCCAGACGGATGCTGTCGATAAACCCGATTCCGCTTTCCCAGTTGCCATAGAAAAGGTTTCCAGGGGCAGGACTGTGTATGTCATTCTGGCGACCGGCGAAATTCCACATGAAATAGCGCCAGTACATCCAGTTGAGCTGGTAATCGAAGAAGTATGAAAGGTTGGCCCCGAAAGTAGGCTTCCTGGTATTGGAGCCAGGGACGAGGGAGCCTTTGCCCTTCGTGTAGACATCGTAGAAATCCTCGTAGCGTCCGTCCGAGGAGTAGCTCCACATACGAGGGAAGAGCATCTTGCCCGAAGACTTGTACTTCGGAGAGACAGGGCCGTCAGCCTTGATATACTTATCCCCCACGCGGGCCCAGTATTTAGGCACGTAAGTGTCGTACGGAGCGTCATAGTACTGGCCATAAATCAGCGGGGACGAACCATACTGCTCGCGGGAGAGATATCTCACGAGGGAGAAGGCATTGTCCGGCTGGTTCTCGTTGGTAGGAGTCTTGACGCTTGCGCGTATGATTATGATGCTGAATATCGAGAAGCCGATGACGATGGTGGTGAAGCAGAGCAGGACGGTGTTCCAGAATACTTTGCCGAGGTCATAGGTCTTGAAGAGGCCCCAGAAGCACAGGGCGATGACAGCCAGCATGAAGAAGGCTGCGCCGCTGTTCATCGGAAGGCCGAGAGAATTCACGAAGAAGAGGTCCACATAAGCCGCGGTCTTCGGGAGATAAGGGATTATCAGGAAGAGAAGCAGGCCGAGGATCACTACCGAGATCATGAAGATGCCGAGACACTCCTTGAAGGAGAACGGCTTGTCCTCGCGCTTGCGGTAGTAGTAAATGAAGACGATTGCCGGAATTGCCAGAAGGTTCAGCAGGTGGACGCCGATGGAGAGGCCCATGAGGAATGAGATGAGCACGATCCAGCGGGAGGAGCCGGGCCTGTCGGCCTGCTCGTACCACTTGGTCATGGCCCAGAATACCGCTGCGGTAAACAGGGATGACATCGCGTACACCTCACCTTCGACTGCCGAGAACCAGAATGTATCCGAGAAGCAATATGCCAGGGCTCCTACGGCTCCGCTGCCCAGAATGGCGACAGCCTCCCCGAGGGAGTAATCCTCCTTGCTTCCTGCAAGCTTCTTGGCGAAGAAGACAATTGTCAGGTAAAGAAAATAGATAGTCAGCGCAGAGCAGACGGCGCTCATCGCATTGACGGCCACAGCCGCTCCGGACGCACCGGTAAACATGGTGAAGAAGCGGGCGATAAGCTGGAAAACAGGGTTTCCTGGCGGGTGGCCTACCTCAAGCTTGTATGACGAAGCGATGAACTCGCCGCAGTCCCAGAAGGACGCAGTCGGCTCTATGGTGGACAAATAGGTCACTGCAGCGACTGCGAGCACAGCCAGAGAAGTGATCATGTTCCACAAACTGAACTTTTTCTTATCCATAGAATGATATAGTTATCAAAAGACTGAACTACAAATATACTACAAGATTCTCACCAAATGAAGAAAACGGGACTACTTTTCTCCGATATACATCCTGCAGATACCAAAAGTAAAGGCTTTGTGAGTGACATTGCGGAAGCCGCATTCCCTCATGGTCGCCATGAACGTCCTGTGGTCAGGGAAGCCGACGACCGATGCCGGCAGATACCTGTATGCACCCTTGTCTCCGGAAATCACGCCTCCTATCCATGGAAGTATGTGCAGGAAATAGAGCTTGTAGAGCCACCTGACCGGCGGGAATTCCGGCATGGACAGCTCCAGTATGACCAGCTTTCCGCCAGGAGACAGCACCCTGAGCATCTCCCTCAGGCCGGCTGGCCTGTCCTCGAAGTTGCGGATGCCGAATGCGATGGAGACATCGCTGAACTTCCCGTCTTCGAACGGAAGGGACTCCCCGTCTCCGACGGACATGGATATCATGTCCCCGAGACCCTCCGCATCCACTTTCTTTCTCATGACTTCGAGCATCCCTTCCGAGAGATCGACTCCGGTGACCTTGCCGCCGCCGTCTCCCATGGCCTTTGCAAGGGCTATGGAGAAGTCGCCGGTACCGCAGGCGAGATCCAGGACATCATGGGCCCGGCCGTCCGCGAGTATTGCCTTGATGGCCTTGCGCCTCCAGCTTTTGTCCACGTCGAGGGACATTATATGGTTCAGCATGTCGTAATCTCCGGCAATGCTGTCGAACATATTCCTTATGTATTCTTTCTTCGGCATATTATGGAACAGGGTCATATCCGCTTCCTCCCCACGGATGGCAGCGGAGTATCCTGCGGACTGACAGATAAAGCCCCTTTATCGGACCATGCTTCCTGAACGCTTCGAGAGCATACTGGGAGCATGTGGGGGTGAACCGGCAGGATGGCGGTTTCAACGGTGATATGCAATATCTATAAAACAGGATAAGCCCCACGAATGGGGCTATCATTATCTTCTTGAGTATTTCAGACAGTCTGCGCATCGGAAGAAACCTTGGTTTTCAGTTCTTCGGCGATCTCGCCGACCAGCGTATGGATTTCCCTGGATTCCAGTATCTCCTTCGTATTGTACACGAACATGATGTCCAGACCGGAAGGGAAAGCGTCTTTCTGGAGACGGTAGCTTTCGCGGAGGCGGCGCTTGAGGAGATTCCTCTTGACGGCCCTCTTGAAAAAGCGCTTGGACACGGACACCATCATCCGGGATTCTTCTTCCCCGTTAGGGTAAAGCCAGCAATATTTCAGTGCTCCGTGATATCCGTAACGGCCCTTGGCAAGAAGCCTTGAAACAGCCTGCGTGCCATGTATTCTCTCCTTCTTTGGAAGCGTGAACATTACTTCGCAGCCCCGAGATAGAGCTCGAGGGCTTTGGCGACAGAAGGAGCCTCCGGAGTAGGAGCCTTGATCTCCACAGGAAGGCCGGCTTCCTCCATGGAAGCGACAATCTGCCTGCCGAATGTCACGAAACGGGTATCCGTCGGCTTGTACTCAGGAAAGTTCTCATAAAGGGACTTGACGTCGGCAGGATTGTAGAATACAATCACGTTGTAGTTGTCAATCTTGACGTCCTTCAGGTCCTGGGAAACTGGCTTGACAAAGGCCGCGGTAGTATAGTCGAGGCCGGCTGCATCGAAGAGCTTGGTCATGGAATCGCTGCTGCCGGAACCGGAAGCGGTGATAAGGAACTTCTCTCCCTTGTGCTTAGGGCCGATGAGGTCAAGCACGGACTGCGGAGTGCCCGTACCGTAGAATATCTTGCGCTTTCTGAAGACGATGTGCTTCTGAAGATACATTGCGACCTGTTCGGTCGTGCAAAAGTACTTCATTGTCTCAGGGACCTTGACCCTGAGTTCCTCACAAAGCTGGAAGAATGCATCGATCGTATGCCTTGCAGAGAAGACAATAGCCGTATAGTCGAGAATGTTTATCCTCTGGGTCCTGAACTCCCTTGAAGAAAGGGGTTCAATGAGAAAGAACGGACGAAACTCGATATCAACACCGAACTTATCCTTCAGAACATCGTAGGGAGCGGCATTCATCGGAGCCGCCTGCGAAATCAATATTTTTTTTACGGTCATATTACTCACAATAATATAGCCACAGCTGCAATCGCGCCGGCAGGTACTATTTCAAGGGCGCAAAGATACAAAAATGCTGCGAATAGATTGCAAGAGTTTGTCAAAATCTGCAATTTTCTGGTCAGAAAGACCAAATAGACGATGCACAGAGAGGCCATCGCGACCTTCCTGACAATCAATACGGTATCCGGAAACAGGGAAGAAACCGCTATCAGGAGCAGGAAGATTAACGACTGGACTATGAAAAAATCATAGGCAAACCGGAAGACTATCCTGAAGATGTCCGGATTGACATTGTCCGGATTGATGATATATCTCATCATCGCACGGAGCATAAGGAATGCCACCAGGCACACGAAAATCACGGCGACGTTGAATCCGGCCGGGACTCTTTCCATGAAGGCCGGGCGGAAGATCCTGAAATAGTCGACGCCTATGCAGAACGGGAGCAGCATGGCCACGGCAGCCACGTTCCTGATATGGGACAGGTTCATGCTCATGCCCACGGTCATTATCTGCTTGGTGCTGAAGAAACTCTTGACCGCTCTCGGGACTGCCTGGAGCAGGGAACCCATAAGCATCACGGCCACGACCACGGCTCCGAGTATGTAATATTCATTCCCCGGACAGTCAGCCCACGAATGAGAGACCTGGGCAACATAGCCAGGATCCTCCGTAGGCAGCAGGAGCTGTCCGCTCAGGAATGCGTCAGTTACCTCTTTTAGCCTTGACATAGCCCATATCTTTTAGGAGTGCAGTCACTTTGTCCCTGAGGTCACCCTGTATGGTGATTTCTCCGTCCTTGGCAGAGCCGCCCACGCCGCAGCGCACCTTCAGAGTCTTTCCGAGCTCCTTTAGGTCGTCGGCGCTCCCCACGAAGCCGGTCACCAGAGTAACCTGCTTTCCTCCCCTGTTGCGGCGGTCAAGGGAAACGATAAGTTTCTGCTTGTCAGGAGACAGGGTCTCTTCCTCCGCGGAGGATTCTTCTTCATAAGCAAAGTCGGGGTTGGTCGAGAAAACCACGCCGAGCCTTTTTTTCCAATCGTTGTCAGCCATGTCAGAAAAGGTAGATTATGTAGCCCAGACCCATGGCGAGGGCTGTGAGGAATGTGACTATAACATGCATCGGCAAAGCCTTGTCGAGTTCCTTGCCGGTCCTGTTCCATACCATGGAAAGCACAGGAACATATAACGGAATCAGCAGCACGAAAAGGTAATGCCATATATCGAAGAACCTGAAGGCGCAGTAGGCCAGCAGGCAGATGCATCCGAGAACGGTGAGTATGGTCTGGTAGATTCTGGCTCCCCTGAGACCGAGCCTGAGCGCCACGGTCTTCCTGTTGGCTGCGTCAGTTTCCATGTCCCTGATATTGTTGATGTTCAGCACGCCCACGCTGAGCAGTCCGATGCCGGAGGCCGGCAGCAGCAGTATCCATGAAGAGATGGTGTGGGCTGCCACGAAATATGAGCCCAGAACCGACACGATGCCGAAGAACAGGAATACATAGATGTCTCCCAGGCCTCTGTATCCATATGGATTCCGGCCGAGAGTATATTTCATCGCGGCGCTAATGGCGGCGACGCCGAGCATCATCAGGCAGACCGGCTCAAGGGCGAGCAGCGTTCCGTATGATTGCCATATCATGAGTCCGCCGAAGACCAGGCAGGCCACGACGGCCCCTGCGATGAGTCCTTTCATGAACCCGATGCTTAGAGCTCCGGAATTGAGTCCGTAGCTCGGTCCCACCCTTTCGGCAGTGTCGGTGCCGTGGAGCACGTCACCCAGCTCGTTGCTGAGGTTGGACAGTATCTGCAGGCTGACGCAGGTCAGCATGACCAGCAGGGCCACTTTCCAGTCCACGCGATAGTCAGCGTAGGCCAGCAATATTCCCAGGACCACTCCGGAGAGGGACAGCGGCAATGTGCGAAGTCTCATGGACTTCAAGGCTGCATTGAATTTACCCATTTATCTTCGTTTTGGAAACAGTACTTTGAACATCAGCGAGAGCCCGTGCCCTATCGCGTAGAAAGCTCCGTTGAGCCGGCTGTCGAAAAGGAACTGCTCTCTCGGCGGCCTTCCTTTCGGGCTGGTAAGGAACCTGAACCTGTCCTTAAGGCACAGCGACGAGTCCCTCCATTCTGGGATTCCCGGGTTGCGGTCGCATTCAGCGAGGATTCCCGGAGCTACTACTCTCGGAATCCCGGCCTTGACAGCGCGCACTCCGTAGTCATAATCTCCGAAGGTGTGCTGATACTTCGGCTCAAGCGAGCCGAGCACCTCGTAGACGGCCTTCGGCACCAGCACAAGGTTGCCGTTGAACATATGGCATGGCTCCGGTATGGCCGGATCCGGATTGATCAGCCTGTTGGAACGGGTGCGGCCTCCATAGGACAGTTCCCCTGCCTGGTTCACGCATGTCCCGGCGATGATCGCCTTATGTTTCAGGAAGACGGATGTCTCCATCAGGATCCCGAGGGCGCCTTCCTTCATCAAGGTGTCGTCATTCAGCCAGAGATAGAAGTCATAGTCTTTCTCTGCTGCCTTCTCCCAGGCCAGACGCATCCCCCTGTTCCAGTAGAGCCCGCCGTTTCCGCGGATCAGCACAGTCTGGGGATATTTTCCGCGGACTGCCTCGGAAGTGCCGTCGGTGCTTCCGTCGTCCACCAGATAGACGGTGAAATCATATTCGCCCGCCGCCTTCATGCCATCGATCTGGCGATAGCAATTGTCGAGGCACGCGAGGGTCTTCTCGCGGCGGTTGAAAACGGTAAGCAATACAGCGACTCCAAGCATGGCTAATCAAGTTTAAGAACGGCCATGAAAGCACTCTGAGGCACCTGGACGGTACCAATCTGGCGCATCCTTTTCTTTCCTTCCTTCTGTTTCTCGAGCAGCTTGCGCTTACGCGTGATATCACCGCCGTAGCACTTTGCGGTCACGTCCTTTCGAACCTGGCGCACGGTTTCCCTGGCGATGATCTTGGCGCCGATAGCCGCCTGGATGGCGATGTCGAACTGCTGTCTCGGGATGAGGTCCTTGAGCTTCAGACAGATCTTCCTGCCGAAGTCGTAGGCATGGTCCTCATGGATGAGCGACGACAAGGCGTCGGCCGGGTCGCCGTTCAGAAGGATGTCGAGCTTGACGAGCCTTGCCTGACGGTAGCCCATCACATGGTAGTCGAACGAAGCATATCCCTTGGAGATGGACTTCAGCTTGTCATAGAAGTCGAACACGATCTCCGAGAGCGGCATTTCGTATGTGAGCTCGACACGGTTGGACGTTATGTAATGCTCTCCGGTAAGCACTCCGCGCTTGTCCATGCAGAGTTTCATTACCGGGCCGTAGAATTCTGTGTTGGTGATGATCTGGGCGCGGATGTACGGCTCCTCGATGTGCTCGATGAGGGTCGGCGCCGGGAGGCCGGACGGGTTATGCACGTCGATGACCTCTCCCCTGGTCGTATAGACTTTGTAGGATACGTTAGGGACGGTGGTGATCACGTCCATGGAGAACTCCCTGAAGAGCCTCTCCTGTACGATCTCCAGGTGCAGCAGTCCCAGGAAGCCGCAGCGGAAGCCGAAGCCCAGTGCCAGAGACGACTCCGGCTCATACACGAACGAGGCGTCGTTGAGCTGGAATTTCTCGAGGGTAGAGCGGAGGTCTTCGTAACGGTCAGCCTGGACCGGGTACATACCTGCGAAGAGCATAGGCTTCACTTCTTCGAAACCGGCGATGGCTTCCTTGCACGGATTCTCCACGTGGGTGATGGTATCTCCTACCTTGACCTCGGCGGCGGCCTTGATGCCGGAGATGATGTAGCCCACGTCTCCGCATGACACTTCGTCCGTCGGCTTGAGCTGCATCTTGAGCACTCCGATCTCGTCGGCGTCATATTCCTTGCCAGTATTGAAGAACTTGACTTTCTCCCCCTTGCGGATGCTTCCGTTCACTACCTTGAAGTAGGCTATGATGCCCCTGAAGGAGTTGAACACGGAGTCGAAGATAAGGGCCTGCAGAGGAGCGTCCGGGTCTCCTTTCGGGGCCGGGATCTTCTCGATGATGGCGTCCAGCAGCGGAGCCACTCCTTCGCCGGTGCGGGCGGAGACTTTATAGACATCCTCCGGGTCGCAGCCGAGCAGGTCGCAGACTTCGTCGGTGACCACCTCGACCATGGCTGAGTCCATGTCAATCTTGTTCAGCACCGGGATGATCTCGAGACCATGGTCGATCGCCTGGTAGAGGTTGGAGATTGTCTGGGCCTGGACGCCCTGGGATGCGTCCACTACGAGCAGGGCTCCTTCGCATGAGGCGATGGAGCGTGAGACTTCATATGAGAAATCGACATGTCCCGGAGTGTCGATGAGATTGAGCGTATATTTTTCGCCTTTGTACGTATAGTCCATCTGGATCGCGTGGCTCTTGATCGTGATTCCCTTCTCCTTCTCCAGATCCATGTCATCAAGAACCTGATTTTCCATATCGCGGTCGGCAAGAGTCTTCGTAAGCTCAAGCAGACGGTCGGCGAGAGTACTCTTGCCGTGGTCGATATGAGCGATTATGCAGAAATTGCGTATATGTTTCATTCTTATAATTTTCTTTGACTGCAAATATAACTCAAATTGGAAAAAATATTGCTATCTTTGGAAGTTCGAAAACATATATCGTATAAAAATATGGCTACTATTGAAGAAATGAAGAAAGTCGCCTCTCAGGTTAGGAGAGACATCATCAGGATGGTCTGCATGGCCAAGTCCGGCCACCCGGGCGGATCGCTCAGCAGCACCGACATCCTGACAACACTCTATTTCGGCGTCATGAAGCAGGATCCTGCGACATGGACCCGCGAAGGCAAGGGTCAGGATATGTTCATCCTTTCCGCAGGCCACCTCGCACCGGTTTATTACGCCGTCCTCGCTCGCGCAGGTTACTATCCGGCAAGCGAACTTGCAACACTCAGACAGTATGGTTCAAGGATCCAGGGTCATCCTTCAGTGGAGCATGACCTTCCTGGCGTTTCCCAGTGCTCAGGTTCCCTCGGACAGGGTCTTTCAGTCGCTGCAGGCCTCGCTCTCGGAAAGAAGATGTCAGGCGAAGACAGCTATGCCTATGTACTCTGCGGCGACGGCGAGACAGAAGAGGGTCAGTTCTGGGAGGCTGCGATGTTTGCGGCCCACCACAATCTCGACAACCTGATTGCGATGACCGACTGGAACGGCCAGCAGATCGACGGTCCTGTGGACGAGGTTTCCGGTCAGGGAGACCTTGAGGCAAAGTGGAAAGCTTTCGGATGGAACACCATCGTGGCTGACGGTCATGACATCGAGGCCATCCTCAACGCATACAACGAGGCCAAGAAGATCAACAAGAGCAACGGTAAGCCTTGCATGATTCTTTTCCGCACCGAAATGGGCCACGGAGTAGATTTCATGGCAGGAACACATAAGTGGCACGGCAAGGCCCCTTCAGAGGAGCAGTGCGCCGAGGCCATGAAGCAGCTCGAAGAGACATTGGGTGATTTTTAATTTGAAAGAGTTATGAAGAAATATATCGATACAGGAAAGAAAGATACCCGCAGCGGATTCGGCGTAGGCCTCCTCGAGGCAGGAAAGGCTGATCCGAGAGTCGTTGCGCTCACCGCTGACCTGAAAGGTTCGCTCAAGATGGACGCTTTCGCAGCAGAGTTCCCTGACAGATTCGTTCAGTGCGGCATCGCCGAGGCTAACATGGTAGGCGTTGCGTCAGGTCTCGCCATCACCGGCAAGATTCCTTTCGCAGGTTCATTTGCCGAGTTTATCACCGGACGCGTCTATGACCAGATCCGCCAGGAGGTTGCCTATGGCCATACCAATGTCAAGCTTGCTTCATCCCACGCCGGAATCACTCTCGGCGAGGACGGCGCTACGCACCAGACAATGGAGGATATCGCACTCATGCGCGCTCTTCCGGGAATGGTCGTCATCAACCCTTGCGACTTCAACCAGACAAAGAATGCGACTATCGCCGCAGCTAAATATGACGGTCCGGTCTATCTCCGTTTCGGCCGTCCTTCAGTTCCTAACTTCACTCCTGAGGATGAGCCTTTCGAGATCGGCAAGGCTTATGTCATGAATGAAGGAAAGGATGTCACCATCATCGCTACAGGCCACCTTGTATGGGAGGCTCTCCAGGCTGCCGAGGCTCTCGAGTCTGAAGGTATCTGCGCTGAGGTGATCAATGTCGCTACCATCAAGCCTCTCGACGAGGCTACGATCGTGGCTTCCGCACTCAAGACCAAGGGCGTAGTCGTTGCCGAGGAGCACAACAGCGCAGGCGGTCTCGGAGAGCTCGTAGCCGGCGTTCTCGCCCGCAGGGCCCCTACCCCGATGGAGATGGTCAACGGTGGAGACCGCTTCGGCCAGTCAGGTACTCCTAAGGAGCTCATGGCTGCCTACGGACTTGACGCCGCACACATCGCTAAGGCTGCAAAGAAAGTAATGAACCGATAAATGTCCGACAAGGAGATCATCGGTCTCTGGAACAGCGGCCAGCACGAAAGAGCTTTCAACGAGATAGTTTCAGGCTACAGTGAAAGACTCTACTGGCACGTCCGCAGGTTTACCTGCTGCCACGAAGACACCGACGATCTTCTCCAGGAGATATTTGTCAAGATATGGGCTGCACTTCCATCCTTCAGGGGGGAAGCGCAGCTTTTTACATGGATATACCGCATAGCGACTAACGAGACGCTGAATTTCCTCAGGAAGAAAAGCCTCCGCAGTCTGCTTTCTTCAGGGAGCCTTACCGCGGAATTGGAAAGGCTGGTGGAGGATGACCCATATTTCAACGGAGACGAGGCTGAGCGCCTGCTTCTGAAAGCGATCCAGAAGCTTCCGACAAAGCAGAGGATGGTCTTCACGATGAGGTATTTTGATGATATGAAATATGAAGATATTTCCGAGATACTGGGATCTTCTGTCAGTTCTCTAAAGGCGTCCTACCATTTCGCGCATGAAAAAATAAAAGGGTTGCTGAAAGAAAATTTTTAACCTTTGCCCTGTTTTTGTGTCTAAAGAACCGGATATGGAAAGGAAAATCTATCATAATGTCCCGGAAGGGTATTTCGAGAACCTTAAGACAAGGCTCTCGGCCATTCCGCAGGAAGAGGCTGTCTCCGGATGGAGCAGGATGAGGCCATATGTGGCCCTGGTCGCAGCGTTTATCGCAATAGTGACCGTCGGGTCCGCCATTCTCACCCTTTCTTCAAGGAGCATCCTCAGCGGAGAACATTCAGAGGAGTTCGGCATCGCCGAGCTGATCCCGTCCATAGATTCATATCTGTATTACTCGGAAAGTGACGATACGACAGAAGTGTCCTCCGAGGACGACATTCTGGAGTATCTCATTCAGACACATACTTCAGTTGAACAAATTGCTTATTTAGGAAATGAAAACTGAACTGACATTTATCGCATTTATCATGGCCGCGCTCCTGTCTTTCGACATGATGGCCCATACCCAGAAACACTCTGACTGGAAAGAGAAAGTAAAGAGCGAACGCATTGCCTTCATCACCACGGAGATAGACCTTACTCCATCGGAGGCCGCCAAGTTCTGGCCTCTCTACAATGAGGCTGACAATGCCAGGGCCAAGTGCTTTGAAAAGATGATGAAGTCGTACAAGAGACTGGAGAAGGCCATTCAGGAATCAGCTTCCGAAGAGGAACTGGACCTCAGGCTGCAGGCTTACCTGAAAGCGGTCAACGCTTCACGCGAGATCGATGTGCAATATCTGGAAAAATACCGCAAGGTCATTCCGGTAGATAAAGTAGCCAAGCTGATCGTTGCGGAAGAGAAGTTCCGTCGCCAGCAGATAGGTCGTCTTCGCGAAAAGCGGGAAAGGCACCCGGAAGACTAGGCCCAGAGGTAGAAATCCCTTACAAGGTCGGTGTACCGCTCGGTATACCGGCCTTTTTCTTGTATCACGATTTCTTCTTCCTCCATTTCCCTCCTGCCCTGACGCAGCTCGACCACGAAGCGCATCGGTTCCTTATGAGGCACAGTACGTATTCGCAGAATCCTTGCCGGGTAGAATCCGTTCATCCTTGCGTAGCGGAGAAGGTCGCGCTCCCTGTCGGACGGGAGGATCATTGACAGGCTGCCCTCTTCGTCCAAATGTTCCACGGCATAGTCAATAAGCGTCCTGTAGGACATGGTCCCGGTATGTCTGGCAAGTGTCTTTCCAGGATCCGGGTTCTCCAGCGAACTGTCGAAATATGGAGGATTCGAGACTATCAGGTCAAATTGTTCCTCAGTCTCCTGGAGGGATTGAAGCCTGGCTTCGAGCCTGTCCTTCCAAGGGGAGTTACTGAAGTTCATCGAAGCTTCTGCGGCCGCGCCGGCATCGATGTCGATGCCTATGACCATGGCGTTCTCACACCTCTGGGCAATCATCAGGGCGACGACTCCCGTGCCTGTACCCGCGTCCAGGACTCTGGTGGCAGCGGCGGCCTTTTCGGTCACCGGCAAAGTCACTGCCGCGCCGAGTATGACTCCGTCAGTCCCGACCTTCATGGCGGAACGCTCGTTGATGACTTCGAATTTTTTGAACCTGAAGACTCCCATGATTCCGGATAAGGCAGTATCGCCTTTATGGATTGATGGTCTGAGCTGCCGGGGTGCCGGTCTGGTTTTCGAACAGTCCGTCGCGCATGAAAAACGTGCGGTCGCACATCTCGGCGAGTCCGGGATCATGAGTCACTATGACTATGGTCTGGCCCAGACGGTCGCGCAGTTCGAAGAAAAGTTTGTGAAGATCGGCCTTGGTAGCGCTGTCGAGATTACCTGAAGGCTCGTCGGCAAAGAGTACCGCCGGCTTGTTGATCAGGGCTCTGGCGATTGCAACGCGCTGCTGTTCGCCTCCGGACAGTTCGGACGGCTTATGGTCCATCCTCTCGGCAAGCCCGAGGGTTTCCAGAAGGGCGATGGCTTCCTTGCGGATTTCCTTGTCAGGACGGCCTGCAATGAACCCGGGGATCATCACGTTCTCAAGAGAATTGAATTCCGGGAGAAGGTGGTGGAACTGGAAGACGAAGCCGATTTTCTTGTTCCTGAAGGCTGAAAGGGCTTTCGATCCGAGAGAGAGCACGTCGGTGCCGTCGATCAGAAGGGATCCGGCATCCGGAGTGGAGAGGGTTCCGAGAATCTGGAGGAGGGTTGACTTGCCGGCTCCACTGGCGCCCATTATGGAAACGACCTCGGATTTCTTCACCTCGAAATCAATTCCCTTGAGTACTTTCAGCGTTCCGAAACTCTTTTCTATCCCTTTAGCCTGTATTATCATAATGCGATGCTTTGGGACAAATATACAAAAACGAATCGCGATTTTTAACAAAATCTCCGAGAAAATTTGTTTTTTTGAAAAAAGTCAGTACCTTTGCAATCCCAATCGGAACAGAAGTTTGCGATGGGACCTGAGGGGCGAACCCGAAGGGATGTTATCGGGGTGTGGCGCAGTTGGCTAGCGCATCTGGTTTGGGACCAGAGGGTCCTGTGTTCGAGTCACAGTACCCCGACACGATTCAAAGGATGATCTTTCAAAGGTCATCCTTTTTTCGTTATACCCCGGTAATGCTTCCAGTTTCCGGGGTCCAAGTTCAACGCTGAATCCATCTCTCCCTGTCCGGCCGGCAATTTTCAGTAGACTACCAGCGGATTTGTGCGACCGGGAGGCGGAAACACCGGAGGTTGTGCCAATTCAGATATTTTGGCTCTCCGATGTACTTATTGGGTACTAAATGTGATCCAATAGATACGAAAATAGGGGTAAAACGTACTTATTGGCGCTTACGAAGACCCAATAAGTACACTTCCCTATTTTCTGCCGGATTCTTACTCCGAACCAGACTAGCGCCGTTCCTCAACTGCGGATGGGTGGCGGAGGCGGCCCGTCAGTCGACGCTGCAGAGCCGGTAGGGCAGCGGTGCGGCCGACCATTTTAATGTTGAGGGGGCGGCATACCGCAGTTCAGGCCACTCAGTCGCATGGTAGTGCACCCTCAA
>JAEEGL012550501.1_pt1 | contig 13994 bp, 12 predicted proteins | sample 9134231 | NCBI WGS metagenome assembly JAEEGL01 (sample SAMN16246548, study PRJNA631951) | gut metagenome | biome: gut microbiome; feature: rumen; material: fiber-attached | host: Bos | place: Iran: Karaj | collected 2018-10
GAAGTCCTTCAATTCCTCGTCCGTAAAATCGCGGATAGAAGCGATATGACGTTTTGGCAGGATATCCATTTCGTAGGCAAATTTTGCATCCGCAGGCATATATACGCGGAAAAGGTCGCTTTCCTCGACTACTCTTGTACCGAAATCAAGCCCGCAGAAATAGCAATGACCGTGTTCTTTTTTGTAGCTGCTTAAAACATCACACAAATGCTCCATTTTAAGCGGTACGACACACATGGCTGTTATCTGCCAATGGCTGTGGCTCTGGCTTGCGCCCGCATCTATGCCCTGGTTTTTGAATACCTGCACAAAATTGCAGCGCTCGTCGCCCTCCAGCTCTATAAAACGCTTTTGTATCACGCGCATCAGCTCGTGCATATGCTCGGGGGAAAACTGCGACAGTCTTTCCTCATGGTCCGCGGTGTCTATAAGTACGTCATGCACGGCGTAGTGCTCCTCGGTATTTGCCAGAAACGGGTATTTATTGGGGACTATCCTTATTTGGTTGTCCTCGGTAGCCCTGATAAGCGGGGGTGTCATGTGTGCATTTTCAAGGCAGAACGGACACCATTCCTTGGGGGTGGTGCGCACATTTGTTTTTTTGAAACTGTGCGGCCTTTTGGCACGGTCCGTTGCGTAAAATACATATTCGCCCGTCAGAAAACATCGCTTCATCATAATTGATCACGTCCTTTTTTATTTTTCTTCGGAAATATACCATTTTTCTTCATTTTCAAATATATTTACAGCAGAGGGGCGTATATCGCCTTTTATCTTGCTGCTTGTAAGAAGCACCGAGGATTTGAATGCTATGCCTATGCAGGGCAGTTCGTCTGCGCAGTAGGCCTGCAGCTGTCGGATGCTTTTTTTGTAGTTGTCATCGCCTAAGGCGCTCTTGCAGTTGTTTAACAGCTCGTTCATGTGGGCATCGCTGTATTTGCCGTAGTTTATCGCCCCGCCCGTCTGTAAAAGTGCGGACGGCTCTATGCGCGGGGTCAATTCCGTACCGCCTATATAAAGCTGAAAATCGCCCCTTTGCAGACGGCTTAAATAGGTGTTGAAATCGACCGCTTCTATCTGTACCGTAATGCCAAGGTCTTTAAGTGCATCGGCAACTATATTCGCCACACGCATCCTCTCCGTGCTGTCGTTGTTTACCAAAAGCGAAAGAGTCAGCTTTGAAAGGTCGTAGCCTGCCGCCGAAAGCATATTGTGTGCAAGCTCGGGGTTGTAGGCGTAATTGTCTATGCCCGCGGGCGCGGAAAGCGCAGAAGCGGGGTTTATAGGCGTTATGCTTTTTGCCGCATTGTCAAGATAGATGTCCGTCACAATGTCCTGCAAAGGTATGCCGTAAGCGAGCCCTTGGCGGAAACTGTTGTTTCTTAAAACGGGCTGTGAAAAGTTAAAGCCTATAAATTCAAATTTGTTGCTGTTGTAGGTGGTCGCCGTGATCTCGCGGCTTATATCCATTGCGCCTATCATGCCGAGGTCGGTGGAAAGCACATCCGTCATACCCGTCCGAAAAGCATCCGCATCACTTTGCGCATTGGGCGCAAGCATTACATCCACCCTTTGTATATAGGGCGTGCCCTTGACGGAAGATTCCGTCGCTTCAAGGGTCATATAGTGCTTTTCGCGGTAGTCCGTCATTCGGTAGCAGCCGCTGCCGAGCGGGTTCATATCGTTTGTGCCCGTGCGGTAGTGGTGCTTGGGTATAACGGGAAAGCAAAGGTTGTAGGCACAGCCGCCGTAAGGCTCTGAATAATTTATGACCGCAACATGGCTGCTTGACTGATAACAGCTTTCCACATTTGCCATTGCGGGTTTGTAAATAGAATCCGACGGCGCATTTTTTATCGTCTGAAGCGAGAAAATAACGTCAGCCGCGGTTATGGGCGTGCCGTCCTGCCATGTAAGATTGTCTTTAAGTACGATACTCAATGTACTGCCGTCCGCCGCAAGCCTGTATTCCTGCGCTATGCAGGGCGCGGGCTGCTGCTCGTCGTCAAGCGTGAACAGCGGCAGAAATATCAGACTTAAAACCTTGTCCACACGCAGATCGCGGTTTTCAAGCGGGTTAAGGGTCTCGGGGTAGCCCATTGACAGCGCTATCGAACCGCCGCTGTCTATATAGACTTCCTCGCCCGTCAGACTGTCAACTATCTTCTGCGGCTCCTCCTGCTCCTGTTCCGGGGCGGGGGTGCTTGAGCAGCCTGCTGTATATATCAATATTAAAAGCAGAGAAAATATACTTTTAAAAACTTTCTTCCTGTCCATAAAAATCTACCTTGATCAAAAATTTGTATACCAATCGGTTTACCTGTATTTTTATTACATAATGCTGTGTTTCCCTGTAGGGGATGTTTTTCAGGCTGAGACTTTTGCCGTCCTTGCTGTAGCTTTCGTCCTCAAGCCATTTGGCTATATTGCCGCTGCCTGCGTTGTACGCCGCCACCATAAGTGTCAGATCGCTGTCAAAACGGTCACGCAGATAGTCAAGATACCAGCACCCAAGCTGAATATTAAGCTCGGGCTCTTTAAGCCGAAAAACATTGAAGTTTTCTATCGGCACCTGCGGAGCTATCCAGCTTGCGGTGTCGTCCATCAGCTGCATAAGACCCTTTGCCCCTTTCGCCGACTGCGCATTGGGGTTAAACCCGCTCTCTGTGTTTATGACCGCACAGACCAGCGCGGGGTCAAGGTCGTAGGCCTCGGAATATTTTTTTATTATATCATAATTATCTATCGGGAAAAGTATGCTCACCGCACAGTAAAAAATAAATGCCGCAAGCAAAACTTTCAGTAAAAAGCGGATAAACCGCCCGAATAACTTTGATAACATTTTTTACTCCTTGTCGGGGGATTATTTGACTTGCGTAAACCTATGGCTTGATTTCGGGCATTAATTCATCAATATATTTAACAACTTCCGCTTCAAGTTCAGCCTCGTTATCGTAATTATTTTGAATAATGGGATAAAAAAGGTCATGGATATAGAAAAAGTCACGCTGACTGCGGAAACGCTCCCTTGCCTTTTCCTCCGTAATGCCGTCACGCTGCATTACTCTTTTAAGGCGTATATCCTCATCGGCAGTGACAAGCCAGGTACGGTTGCACATATTCATCATTCTTGCCTCGTACAAAAGCGGCGCATCTATCACAATTAAATTATATTGCCCGTTGTCCTGGATTATTTCATCAACACGCTGTTTTATCCTGCTGTGGGCGATGCTGTTCAAAAGGTCAAGTTTATCCTTATCGTTAAAAACTATGCCGCCAAGTATTTTACGGTCTATCTCGCCGTTTTTATCGAGTATTTCCCGCCCGAAAGCGGAAACTATCTCATCGTAGGCTATGCCGCCTTTTGCCATATTCTCATGCGCCACTTTGTCACAGTCTATCACAAGTGCGCCGTGTTTTTCAAGTATTTTGCCCACAGCGCCCTTGCCGCTGCCGCTGTTGCCCGTAAGACCTATTATAAAAGGTTTTTTATTTTGCGTCATACCAGTTTTCTCCCGTGTGAACATCTACTACAAGAGGGACTGACAGATTTGCGGCGTTCTGCATCTCGTTTATAAGAATTTTTGTTACCTCTTCCAATTCGGGTTTGTATACCTCCAAAAGAAGTTCGTCATGCACCTGTAAAATAAGGCGCGATTTGTGGTTTTTAAGCGCGTTGTGTACGCGTATCATGGCTATTTTTATAATGTCTGCCGCCGTGCCCTGTATGGGCATATTCATTGCGACTCTCTCGCCGAAACTGCGCAGATTGAAATTGCCGCTTGAAATTTCGGGGATATATCTTATCCTGCCGTATTCCGTGCGGGCATAACCTGTTTTATGTGCCTTTTCTACAGCGCCGTCAAGGTATTCCTTTACCTTTGGATAGCGGGCAAAATAGCTTGCTATATATTCATCGGCCTCGGCTTTGGTTATATTTAAGTCCTGACTTAACGAATAGGCGCTTATGCCGTAAACTATGCCGAAATTGACCGCCTTTGCATTGGAACGCTGCAAGGGCGTTACTTCCTCAAAAGGCACATTGAACACCTGCGAAGCCGTCAGTCTGTGTATATCCATGCCGTTTTTAAATGCGTTTATAAAAGTCTCGTCGCCCGATATATGCGCAAGCAGACAAAGTTCTATCTGCGAATAATCGCCGTCAAGGTAGATATAGTCCTCATCGGGTATAAAAACCTTTCTTAGCTGCCTGCCAAGCTCCATTCTTATGGGTATATTCTGTAAATTCGGCTCGGTCGAGCTTATTCTGCCCGTTGCGGTTATGGTCTGATTGAAAGTGGAATGTATCTTGCCGTCCGTTTTGTCAATAACGGCAAGAAGTCCGTCAACATAGGTGCTTTTCAGCTTTGTATGGCTGCGGTATTCAAGCACTTTTCGGACTATCTCTTCCTTGTCGGCAAGCTTTTCAAGTATGTCCGCACTTGTTGACCAGCCCGTTTTTGTCTTTTTGCCGCCTTTAAGCCCCAGTTTTTCAAACAAAATGACACTCAGCTGCTTCGGGGAATTGATGTTGAATTCCTCGTCTGCAAGCCAGTATATCTCTTTTTTCAGTTCGTCCGTCTTTATTTGCAGTTTGTCGCCGTATTCCTTTAAACCTGCGGGGTCTACGCGCATTCCGTAAAGCTCCATATCGCCCAAAGGATAGATGAGCGGCAGTTCTATCTCATAGTAAAGCTTATCCAGTTCATGCTCTTTGAGCGCGCTTTCAAGCACAGGCTTTGCCGCAAAATCGACATCGGCACAGCCGCAGCAGTAATTCAGTGCCTTTTCGCGCTCCGTCATTATCATCTCGCCGAAAGGCACGCGCGATTTGCCCTTTCCGTAAACACTTTCTTCATCGGGGAAAGCCCTGTTGAGAAAGTCTGCCGCAAGGCTTGCATGCGAATAGTCGTTTTTGCTTGCATTTAAAAGATAAGCGGCTATCATGGTGTCAAAAACGGCGTTTTTAAGCTCTGTTCCATGCTTTTTAAGCCATACGTAGACGGCCTTTGTGTCATGGAATATCTTTGGCACATCACTCTCGAAAATTGGCTTGAACACGCTTAAAAGCTCGTCCTCCGACAAAACTATAAGTGCGCTGTCAATATCCTTGCCCGCAACCGAAACAGCCTCCGCTTTTTTATCCTCAAAAACTATGTCACAGGCAAAAATGTCATTTATGCCCGAAAGCAGTTTTTCCGCCTCGGCTCTGCTGTCGATAAAAACGTAGTTTTTCGGCTGTTCTTCGGCCTTTGTCTCCTCTGTCGGGAAGCGGTTCAAAAGACTTTTGAAATTGTGCAGCTTGAATTCTTCAAAAGCCGTCGGATTGAAGATGTTGTCTGCCTTTGCAGCCTCAAAATCAAATTCGACGGGCGCATCGGTATTTATGGTAACGAGCCATTTGCTCAAAAGCGCCTGCTCGCTGTATGCTTTCAGATTTTCGCTTGCAAGGCGGGGCTTTACCTCGTCTGCGTGCTCTATCGCGTTTTCAACGCTGTGGAACTGCTGTATTATCTTGGCGGCGGTCTTTTCGCCCACCTTGGGCACACCCGGGACATTGTCGCTTGCATCGCCCATAAGAGCCTTCATTTCTATAAATTCTTTCGGGTCAACGCCGTAGGTCTCCTCGACCTGCTTTGCATAGTAGTCCTCGACTATTGTCTGACCGCCCTTTGTCTTGGGTATGCGCACAAGTATCGTGTCTGTCGCAAGCTGCAAAAGGTCGCGGTCGCCCGATACTATAACGGGGCTTATGCCGTTTTTCTCCGCCCTTACGGCAAGCGTGCCCAAAAGGTCGTCGGCCTCGTAGCCGCCAAGTTCAAGCGTTTTTATATTCATTGCCGCAAGCACTTTCTTTAAAAGCGGTATCTGCGGGCGCAGTTCCTCGGGCATGGATTTTCTTGTGCCCTTGTACTCCGCAAATTTAAGGTGTCGGAAAGTGGGCTGATGCACGTCAAAACACACCACGCACATATCGGGGTGTTCCTCATCAAGAAGTTTAAAAAATATATTCAAAAAGCCGTAAACGCCGTTTGTATAGTCGCCGTTTTTGTCGGTCAGAAGCGGCATTGCGTAAAATGCGCGGTTTATAAGGCTGTTGCCGTCTAAAAGCATTATTTTTGGCATGGAATATCCTCCTCTGTGTCAAAAGCCCATGTTTTTAAGCTCCGATACAATTTCTATGTATTTTTCCGCAACGTCAAAGCCGCGGAAATCCTCTCTTTTCAAGTCGATTATATCCCCGTGGGATATGCCGCGAAGATATTTGTTGGTTATCGTGCCGCGGTATTCGCCCCATTTTGCGGACTCAACGGAGACCATTCCGTCATTTTCGCAGGGGTCTGCGGCTTTCATTATCATGTAGGGCAGGGCGAGTATCTTGTCGCTGAAAAAGCCCTTTAAAACACTTGTGTAGCTTTGGTAGTAAACGCCGTCAAAGTCGGGGCAGTTTTTGTTGAATTGCTCCGTGCCCGCACTTGTCAGGTCATTTGCGGCAGCCCCGAAGTCGGGACGGGTGTCGCCGTAACGCAGAAACATGGAATTTATGCAGTATTCCGCAATTTTAAAGATAGGTTTCGGCAGTTTTTTTACAAGGTCTGCTATAACAGAACCCCTGTGGGGCGTGCCGATAGTGGTAAGGCTTGCGGTGTATTCGCCAAGCCCGAGCTTGCTTATGGCGTAGCGTGCATCAAGTCCGCCCTTTGAATGGGCGATTATATTGACCTTTTCCGCGCCCGTTTCCTCAAGCACAAGTTTTGCGGTATTGCACAAGTCCTCGGCATTGTGGGCTATATCGCCCCAGGCCTCCTGATGGCCGTAGTAGATAAGAGCGCCGTTTTCCTCCAATGCCTTGGGTATCCTGCCCCAGTAGTTGAAGTAGTGCAGGTCGCGGAAACCCAGTCCGTGTACCATGATAATGGGGTATTTTGTTTTGCAGCTGTCGCTTTTTCGATTTCGCTTTTCCTTTATTTTATATCTGAAATATTCATATTCAAGTGCGGAAGTCCGTGCCATATAGACCATGGCAAACAGACCTATTATTGGTATATGCAGCAAAATTATGCACATCACGCGCTTTACTATGCTGAGCCAGCTGCTTGTCAGTATCACCCTTATTATGCCCGACATCCCCACCGACCATATAAAAACAAGCGTTAAAACAAGGTCAAGCATAAAAATGCCGCTTTTGGGGGATATGCCGCACTTTTTAATAAGTATAAAGTACAGAAATATCTGCATTATCTGGCATAAAAAGCAGCCCGAAAGCTGTATCTCACCGCCGTGCATGGCATAAAGCCTTGTGGTTTCGCCCGCCTGCCTTTTGTTCGGAAAAATAAATAGACGGATAAAGGCAAACAGCCCAAGCCCCGAAAAAAGGATAAACCAAAGTACGGGCAGCGGCAGAAATTTGAATATAAAATACGTTATCCCCGCAAAATGCGGCAGGATAAGCAGCGTCAAAACAATAAATGCACTCACTTTTATTTAACTTCTTTTGCTATCTTTGCACAGATCTCTTTCTGCTCGTCATCGGTCACGTTTGATGTGTGGCCTGGGAATGCGGGCCAATCGCCCTTGTGACGGGGAATAACATGGATGTGGTAGTGTGATACCGACTGCCATGCGGCCTCGCCGTTGTTTTGCAGAATGTTCACGCCGTCGGCGTTCATGGCTTTTTTAACGGCCTCCGCCGTTCTTTTTGCAACTGCGTGAGCCTTTGCCACCGTGTCGATATCCAGCTCGAATATGTCTTTGCCGTGCTTTTTGGGCAAAACAAGACAATGTCCGGGGTTTGCGGGGTTCGCATCCAAAATGACACGGAAATCCGCATCCTCATATACAGAATTTGTGGGTATCTCACCATTTGCTATCTTGCAGAAAATACAATCACTCATTTTTATCGCTCCTTTTTTATGTTTTGTTTCTTACGCCGTCTCTTCAACAAAAAATCTCTCATACCAAACCAAAAACATATATATTGTCCATACTTTGCGGCTGTTATCGGCCTTGCCTGCGCGGTGGTCGTCAAGGTACTGGATTATTTTATCGGTATTGAAATATTTCTTTGCGCCCTCGCTTTTGAAGGCTTTTTTGATAATATTGTAATACTTGTCCTCTTTGAGCCAAACCCTTATAGGCACGGGGAAGCCGAGTTTTTTCTTGCTTGCGACTTCTTCGGGCAGATAATCCTTGGCCGCCATACGGAAAACGTATTTTGTGGCACGGCGGTTCACTCGGTAGTCGGCAGGTATCTTTCTTGCGACATCAAAAACCTTTTTGTCGAGGAAAGGTACGCGCACTTCAAGCGAATTAGCCATGCTCATTTTATCGGCTTTAAGCAGAATATCGCCGACCATCCACAGATTAAGGTCGATAAACTGCATTCTTGTCACGGGATCGAGACCCTTTGTAAAATCGTAGTAGGGCTTGGTTATCTCCATATGGTCAAACTTGCCCGCGGGCTTTTTAAGAATTGCTTCGCGCTCTTTTTCGCTGAACATCTTTGCATTGCCGATAAATCTCTCTTCAAGTGTCATTGAAGAACGGATGATGTAATTCATGCCCTTTACCTTAAAAGGCAGCGCACGGCATACGCCCGCCATAAGCTTTCTTAACGGCATCGGTATTGCCGTCATTATGCCAAGGTCCATAGGCTCTTTATAGATATTGTAGCCGCCGAAAAATTCATCTGCGCCCTCGCCCGAAAGTGCGACTTTTACATGCTTTGAGGCAAGTCGGCTGACAAAGTACAGCGCTACCGCCGACGGGTCTGCAAGCGGTTCGTCCATGTGGTACTGCACTTTTGAAAGGCTGTCCCAATATTCCTCGGTAGAGATTATCTTGCTGTAGTTGTCTATGCCGACCTTTTCGGAAAGGGCTTCGGCATAGCCTATCTCGTTGTATTTTTCATAGTCAAAGCCTACCGTGAAAGTCCTGTCGCCGTTGAATGTTGCGGCAACAAAGCTGGAGTCAACACCGCTTGAAAGGAAAGAACCTACCTCGACATCGCTTACCTTGTGCGCAAGTATGCTGTCTTTCATTACGTCCTCGACCTTTTTTATGCTGTCCTGAAGCCCCGCTTCCTCGGGCTCGAACTTTGGCTGGAAATATCGTCTTACTTTAAGTTCCTTGTTTTTAAGGCTGTATCTCATGCAATGTCCCGGTTTAAGCTTGTAAACACCCTTGAAAAACGTCTCGTCCAGTACCGAATACTGGAATGTCAGATAGTTTTCAAGCGCAACGGGGTTGACCTCTTTTTTGAACAGCGGGAAGTCCAGAAAGCTTTTTATTTCGCTGCCGAAAATAAGGCTGCCGCCGAATTTGCCGTAATAAAACGGCTTTATGCCAAAAAAGTCGCGTGCCGCAAACAGCTCGTCCTTCTTCTTGTCATAGACAACAAAGGCAAACATACCGCGCAGGTCGTTAAGCATATCCTCGCCTTTATCTTCGTAAAGATGCAAAAGAGTCTCCGTATCGGAATGAGTTTTGAACTCATAGCCTTTTTCTATAAGCTGCTCTCTTAATTCCTGATAATTGTATATCTCGCCGTTAAAAACTATAACTACGCTGCTGTCCTTGTTGTACATGGGCTGCGAGCCGTTGTCAAGGTCGATTATGCTGAGCCTGCGAAAGCCCAGCGTTACCTTATTGTCGCTGTGCGTGCCCGCACTGTCGGGCCCGCGGTGTACTATGCGGTTCATCATGTCAATTATTATATTTTCCCTGTCGTTGACATCGCCTGTAAATCCACAGAAGCCACACATATCACATTACCTCCACTTATCTTATGTATTTCCGTTTTCATGTAATTCTATATCGAAATGAATTTTTGTATCAATACATATTTATACACGATACATATTATACCACCTAATGTCAAATATTTCAATAGATATTTGATGTTTTGGGCTTTTTTTCAATAATATTATTGACAAAATCAAAATAAAATAATATCATTATATTGTATGCAGAATTTTTTTGAAGGTACAGGAGGAAAATATATATGAAACGTAAAATTGCTTTGATGTCGGCGGCTCTTATCGCGCTGGTATTTGCGCTTTCGGGCTGCAATAAGTCAACAGACGAGCAAGCTTCGGAAACACAGCAGACACAGGAGAGTGCGCAGAACGAGCAGGCGGCGGAAAACACCGAAACACCCGAGCTTACAGATGTGGAAAAAAATCTTCTCAAACCCGTTACGGCTCTTCCTCAGCTTGACAAGGATGCACCCAAGGCAGGCGAAACAGTCGCTACCTTACATACAAACAAGGGCGATATAAGTGTGAGATTTTTCCCCGAATATGCCCCCAAGGCTGTTGAAAACTTCACAACACACGCAAAGGACGGCTACTATGACGGCGTTATCTTCCACCGTGTTATCAACAACTTTATGATTCAGGGCGGAGACCCGCAGGGTACGGGCACAGGCGGCGAAAGCATCTGGGGCGGCTCGTTTGAAAACGAAGTTACCTACAATTTAAGAAGCTTCCGCGGCGCTTTGTGTATGGCAAACTCGGGCGGCATCAATTCAAACGGAAGCCAGTTCTATATCGTACAGAATCCCGATATCGGCGACGAGGCAAAAACTCAGCTTGAAGAGATACGCGGCATGAAAGACCAGGTGTTCTTTGAGCATCCCGACATCGGCACACTTACACTCGGCGACGTATACCCCGACGAGGTTATCGACGAGTATATCAATAACGGCGGTTATCCCTCACTTGACGGAAATTACACCATATTCGGCCAGGTTTACGCAGGCATGGACGTAGTTGACGCCATTGCTGCGGTTGAAACAAACGACAGCGACAAGCCGCTTGAAGACATTGTTATAGAAAGTATTGAAGTCAGCGAATACAAATAATTTTTATCTTACAGGAAGAGGTGTGACAATATGAAAAGATATATTGCCATAACTGCTGCATTGCTGGCGCTTTGCGGCTGCGGTAAAACAGAAGAAGCACCGGCGGTAAATGCGCCTGCGGCAACGGAAGCGCAGACGGAAATGACAACGGAAACGGCACCCGTATCGGTAAAACCCGATACAGCAGATGTGCGCACATACTGTGTTTCCCTTGATGCGGCAAGAAACGCTATTCTTGCCGACTATAAGGATAAAATACCCGAAAAACTTCTCTCTGCCTTTGACGCAAACAGCAGCGTGCTGGACGAATATATGAATAAGGCGGCGCATGACCTTACGCCCGAGGAAGCGGAACAAATGTTTTCGGAACTTAAAAAACTGGAAGTATTTTTCTGCGACACAATGGCAAAAGAAGTGGGTGCGGGCAAAAAGATAGAGGAGATATCCAAGGCCGCAACACACGGCGCAGATTATTATTTTGAAAAAATAATCGAAGAAGCATCGGAAGAAACTTCGGAGGACGAGACCTCGGACGAGGATGATACCGAAGACGGGGATAAAGAAAAGTCTGATGATAAGTCCGATGATAAGGAAAAATCCGATGATAAGGAAAGCTCCGATGATGAAAGATCCGAGGACGGGACAAAAGAAACCGACGACGAGAAAACAGAGGAAGAAACGAAGCGATAATAATGGGCTTATTTGATTTTTTTAAAAAGAAAGCAGAAACAAAGCCGCTTGTACAGCAGCCCCCGCAGTATTGGGAGGAAAGCTCTTATATGCAGGCGGTGCCGTCAAGTGACGAATATATACTGGACGAGGGTATGCTGGACAGGATAGGCGGCATAGAGGGGCTTACCGTAAAAAGCTTTGAGATGCCTGCCGAAAAGTACGAGGGGAATCTGGTATTGGATCATGAGGGCGAGGAGTACAAGGTGTCCTTTTTTTGGTCACAGTATGAGCTGCCGCAGCTTTATCAGCACCCAAACCAGTTTTTTGCCGAGGACGAGATAAATGCGCTCAAAAGCGTTAAAAAGGCACTTACTTTTTATATGAAATTCGGTAAAGACCCGCAGAAGTCCTACCATTTGCAGCTTAAACTGGCTGTTGCCATGCTGCCCGATCTTATGGGTCTGGTGGATGAAAGCGCAGAAAAGCTGCTTTGCCCGCGCTGGGTAAAAATGGCGGCAAGCTCCTATGTTCTGCCCGCATACGACTGTCTTTACAGCGTACAGGCGATAAACGAAGATAAAGGCGAGGTATGGCTTCATACCCATGGCCTTGCGCGCTGCGGCATCACGGAGCTTGAAATTTTAAATTCCGACACGGAAAACTACAATAATCATTACTATGTTATTTCAACTTATGCGGGCAGACTGCTCGATAAAAGCGTAGCTCCCGACGAGGAGGCGTTGATAGGCAGATTTTCAAACGGCGATGCCGTTGCTGTAAAAGGTCTTGTGTGGACAGAGGCTCTTGCGAAATATCCGCGCATTGCTTTCGGCGGCGCAAAGGACAGACAGGACAGCCATAACGGTCTTACATCTGTTATTTTTATATGTGAGGACAACGGCCTTTTATCCCCTGTTGACGAGTATAACGACCTGCTTAACGACAACCCGCTGTTTTTTATCAGCACCGAGGAAACGGCGCGTATGAGTATGCTTGCGCGCGAAAGATTTGAGTATATGAAGGGTGCGGCAAGGCAGGGCTTGGGTACTGTGCTTATAAAAGTTGCCCTGCCCACGGAACACGGCGATACGCCCGAACACATTTGGTTTGAGCTGAAAGAACTGACGGAAAACGGCTTCCGCGCCGTGCTTAAGCAGGAACCCTATGATGTGCCGACCATGCACGAAGGCGATGAGGGAGAATATACCATTGATGATGTGACCGACTGGATGCTTTTAAGTGAAAAACTCGGCCGCATAACTCCCGAGACCGCATATCTTATTCAGTAAAGGAAAGATTATTTGAAAAGCAGAATTTATTTGTGCTGTATGATAGCGATGATGATAGTCATCTTCCTGTTTTCGGCGCAGAAAAACGACGACTCACAGGTACTTAGCCACAGCATATCCGACCCCGTGGAAAGTTTTATAGAGTCAAAGAGTACAAAGACTTTTGAAACAGAGGACGAGAAGACGGAGCATTTTAAAAAGCTGAAAGACCAACTGAATACCGCGGTGCGTAAAAATGCACACGTATTTTTGTATTCGCTGCTTGGGCTTTTTATGTTTTTGTTTGTTCATTCGCTTTGCGGGGATGACTACAGGGCGGCGGTCTATACGCTGTTCTTTTGTATGCTCTATGCCGCAAGCGACGAACTGCACCAGCGCTTTGTCGAGGCAAGAAACGGGCATTTTCAGGATGTCTGTATAGATCTGTTCGGCACGGCGGTAATGCTTATGCTTATTTATGTTGTTAAAGCGGTAAAAAGGCGGGCGGAAAAATGAAGATAACTATAGCCTGTGTCGGCAAAATAAAAGAAAAATTCTATTCTATGGCGATAGATGAATATCTGAAAAGATTGAGTGCCTATGCGGATGTTGATATTTTCCAAGTGGATGATGAAAAAGCACCCGAAAATCTAAGCCCCGCACAGGAAAAACAGATAAAGGATAAAGAAGCGCAGAAACTTTTAAAAGGCCTTAAAGGCTATGTCATTGCGCTGGAGATAGGCGGCAAAATGCTTGACAGCGTACAGCTGAGTGAATTTATAGAAGATACCCTTTCAAGGGGCGTCAGCCACCTTACTTTTGTTATAGGCGGCTCTCTCGGTCTGGGCGAGGAAGTGCTCAAACGCGCCGACTATAAACTCAGCTTCTCAAAAATGACTTTCCCGCATCAGCTTATGCGCGTTATCCTGCTTGAACAGCTCTACCGCAGCCAAAGAATAAGCCATAATCAGCCGTATCATAAATAAAATTTTTTAAACATTATATCGTAAAATAAAGCAAACCCCCGATCGCCTGTGCTTTCGGGGGTCATTTTGTGCAGAAAATATGAAATACACTTTTTGTATACAATTTATAGTAAGCGAATTAAATAATCGGACTTAAGCTTGCTTAAGGCTGATTATTTATGAGCCCCATCCTATAGTGAACGTCCAAATATTTTTGACGTTCAC
>JAEEGL015065676.1_pt1 | contig 13994 bp, 6 predicted proteins | sample 9134231 | NCBI WGS metagenome assembly JAEEGL01 (sample SAMN16246548, study PRJNA631951) | gut metagenome | biome: gut microbiome; feature: rumen; material: fiber-attached | host: Bos | place: Iran: Karaj | collected 2018-10
CCGCCGTGTGCCGGCGGGCTTGCCCGCCGGTTGGCTCCGATGCCCCGCCCCCGCATTCGCCCGCCGTGTGCCGGCGGTCATTCGCGCCAAGTATAGTCCGCTTTCGCCTTGCGCTGGTGGAGCACACGACCATCGGGAAGGACGATGCGGCATGAAAGCGCGGCGGGCTTGGCGACGGTGAGCCGCACCTGCCCTGCATCCTCGCGCCGCCAGGCGACCTCCACCTCCCCCGCGGGGATGCGCCGCGCCGCCGAGAAGCACTCCAGCCCCATCGGGCAGAAGGGCCGCACCGTCAGCGCCGCGAAGCCAGGGGCATCCTCCTGCGGACGGATGCCGCCCAGATAGGTGAAAGCCCAAGAGAGCACATCGCCGATCATCACGTGGTTGCGCGAATACCGCCCTTCCCAATCCTCCCACAACGTGGTCGCGCCGTGGTTGACCATGTCCACATATCCAGGGAAGGCGGGCTGCATCAGCAGCCGCCAGGCGCTCTCCGCGTAGCCGTTGTCCGCGAGCGCGCGGGGCACGGTGCGCATCCCGAGGGCGCCGCAGTCGGGGCGGTAGCAGTTGTCGCGGACAATGCGATCCAGCAGCGCCGCGCACTGGCTCTGGTCTTCGGCGGGGATGATCCCGAAAAAGAGCGCCAGGCCCAGCGCCGTCATCTCGTCCTTCCCGATGTGCCCGCCGCCGCGATACCATTTCGCCAGCACGGCCTGGCGCGTCTCCTCCGCCCGCGCCGTGTAGATGTCCGTCCGCCCCAGCACCCGCGCAATCTTCGCCATCGTGCGCAGGCCGCCATAATATTCCATGGAGCCGCACAATTCCGAATCAAGCGCCCGTCGGATGTCTGGATGGAACCAGTCTCCCAGCCCATGCCGCACGAGTCCGCCAGTGGCGATGCTCTCCAGATACTCCATCAGCCGCGACGCCGCCTCCCAGTTCTCCTCCAGCATCGCGCGGTCGCCTTCGTAGAGGTAGCAAAGCCACGGCAGATAGACAAGAATGTAGTCGCCAGATCCCGCCCCCCAGGTGTAGCCCCAGCCTGGATTCAACGCCATCCCAGGCAGGAGGCCGTTGGGCCACTGCGCCGCGCGCACGCTTGAAAGCCACCCCCGATGGCACTGCGCCAGATCGAAACAGGTAATCCCGCTCTCCGCCGCCAGCATCGCGTCCCCCAGCCAGCTGTTCTTCTCGCGCTGCGGGCAGTCCGTCGGCACCCCCACGTAGTTGTTGACGAAACTCCACCAGTTGTTCGCCAGCACCCTCGTCAGCATCGGATCCGACGCCTTCATCCGGGCTTTCTCCGCAAAGCCAGTGCGAATGGCGCAGCCGACGATCGAAAGCACCTCGGCCTCCCCCGTCACCTCCACGCGCACATACTGGAAACCGTGATAGGTGAAGCGCGGATGCCACTCCTCCACGCCCTCTCCCTTCAGCACATAGCGATCCGTCTGGAACTCGCCTGACTTCGTGCACCGCGTCAGGTCGTTGCTTCGGTCGAGGTAGCCCGCCACGTGGTCGTCCACCTTCTCCCCATAGATGAGCTTCACCTGCGCGCCCGCCACGCCCCGCACCCGTATGCGCGCCCATCCTGCGATGTTCTGCGCCAGCGCATAGACCTTTCCGCCGTCGTGCGTGTCCAGAATCATCTCCGCCGCGAACTCGCGGTGGACGACGCATCCTGGCTGGTGCTGCGCCACCAGCCGCCCGCCTGGGCCAGAGACGACCTGCGCCGCCTCCCACCCCGAGGCGTCGAAGCCATTCGTCGACCAGCCTGGGATCTCGCGGCGCGCGTCATAAGTCTCGCCATTGCGGAGTTCGCTGAAGACCACTGGCCCCGCCTCCTTCAGGCACTGCCAGCTGCCGTCCGAGACCAGCACCGTCTCGCCGTCCACCTCCAGTTCGAAGAGCAGTTTCGGATAGTCCTTCCAGCGCGCATGCTCGAAGTGCCACGCATTGACCGTGCCGCAGCAGTACCACCCGTTGCCCAGCAGCACGCCGACCGTGTTCCTGCCCGCCCGAAGCAGCGGCGTGACATCGTAGTCCACATAGTTCACCACGCTTTCGAACTGCGACGGCGACGGCTGCAGCACCTCCGCCGTCATCGCGCGGCCGTTGAACTCACACTCCATCCAGCCTGGTGCGCAGATGTGCGCCACCGCCTTCCGAAAGCCCCGTTTCACCTGGAAGCACCGCCGCAAATAGGGCAGTGCACGACTCGGGCTGTTCCATGGCAGATGCGGGACCCCCGTCCCGATCCACTTCGCACGCCATTCGCGATCACTGAAAATCATGCCGTTCTCTCCATTTTGCAATCCACAGATTGCGCAGATTGCACAGATCTATGAAACGGCCATGGAAACGGCCACGGAAACGGCCACGGAAACGGCCACGGAAACGGCCACGCCCCCCCTCAGCCCGAAAATCTGTGAAATCTGTGAAATCTGCGGTTCAGGGACACGCTATTCCAGCACGAGTTCGGCGCCGTCGAGGGTCAGGTAGCGCTGGGCGGGCACGAAACTGTAGTGCTGGTGGTCGCCGCCGAACACGCGGTTGCGCCCGAAATTGAAGCGGATGGGGGACTTGCCGAGGGTCTCCAGGGGCAGCGCCACCTCCATGACCATGTTCCGCCCCTGGATGCGGATCTGGCTGGACGGCAGCGGCAGGCCGCCGTTTGCCTTGCCCGCGCCCTCCCCCGCCTTCCACTGCGCGAAGTGCATCCCCGCCGCGGAAAGGATGTACTGCACGTACTTCTCGCCCTGCCCCGCCCCGCGGAAATAGCATTCGAGGCCGTCGTTGTGCCACGGCTTGGACTGCTTGTCGGCGGTGAAGCCGTCTGGCTTCGGCTCCTCGAACTCCGCCGCGACATAGAGCATCCTGCCGTCATGCAGCAGCCGCACGCGGGTCTTCGGCGGCTTCACGACAGGGTTGCCCAGCAGCGTGAACGACTCCAGCGACGACGACGCCTTCCAGTCGGCCTCGTCCAGCACGCCGTCGATCTTCATCGCCCCCGCCGCGCGCGGCACGCGGATGCGCTTCACCTCGGCCTTTGCCGCGCCCTTCACGTAGAAGGGTTCCGCCGCCTTCGCGCCCGCAGGCAGTTCGTCGCGCGAATCGAGCACGATCAGTTCGATGCGGCGGTCAGGCGTCGAGAACTGCCAGAAGAGCGTCAGGAGCAGTCTCCCGCCCCAGCCGTCGGGCGCGCCCAGCGACTTCAGATCCAGCCACAGCTCCTCCTCGGGCTCGCCAGAGGCGCCGAAGTTCGAGATGACCGCCATCCGCTGCGGCACGCACGCCGCCCCCCACGTCGGCGCCCTGTCCGTGCGCGCGGGGCGCACATTGCCGAAGGAGGCGAAGGTGCGCTGGCTCCATTTGCCGTCCGCCCCCGCGAAGTCCAGCATCAGCCCCAGCGCGGCGTTCGGGTTGTCGTACTTGACGCCAAGCCCCTTCACCCCCGCACGCGGCCCGAATCGCTGGAACCACCAGAGGTTGCCGCGCAGACGCACCTTCACAAAGCGCCTGCACTGCAGCTCCAGCCCCGCCCCGAAGGTGTTCCACGGCGTCGCGTAGTTCGGCGCCGTCGCCACCGCCATCGTCGCCGTGCGCGCGCTCGCCGTCGCCTCGCCGCACTCGTCCGTCGTCAGCACATGCTTCGCGAAGACCACGAGCCCGTCGGACAAGACCACTGGATCCTCCGTCTTCACCGAGGCGCTTCGGCTCTTCGGCGGCGGCAACTTCACCAGTCTCGCCAAGGCGGGCGCCCCCGCCGACAACGTGAACTTCGCCTCCGCCAGCACCGCGCCGTCCTCCCCGTACGCCCGCGCCACGTATGCGCCGCCAGTCACATCCGACGGAATCTTCGCCGACGCCTCGCAGCCCGCCGCGCTCCACACGGCGTCCCCCTGCTGCTCGACCTGCATCGTGACCCCCGCCTGCGACGGCGCGAAGGCGAGTTTCAACTCGCCGCATGGACGCCCCGCCTGCACCTTCAGGCTGCCAGACCGCTGCGCTCCCGCAATCGGCGCGAAGCGGAACTCGACCTGGCTCTCCCCCCGCGGCACCGCCGCCACCGCCAGCCGCGCCCCCGCCGCAAAGACCGTCCGCGCGGGAACCGCCTTGCCGTCCACGCTTGCCCCCGCGAGCCTCCGCCCCGTCGGCACCAGCATCGCGACTTCGGCCTCCTTGCGAGTGGAGGAGACCCTCAGCGCCTCGCCCGCCCCCGCCGTCTTCACGCCCAGCGTCTCAGGCAGGAGCAACTGCATCCGCATCCCGTCCACGCTGTAGACCACTGCGGGGGACTGCGTGCAGAGCACCAGTTTCATCTGCTCTGGCGCCAGCTCTATCTCCTGCTCCACGCGCGCCGACCACGGCCGCGCGCCCAGATAGCGGTGCGCGACGATGAAGTCGCTCGCCCAGCCGCATTCGCGGTAGTCCTTTTCCTGCGCCGATTCCGTTCGCAGGCCCTTGTGCGCGGCGTAGGGACGCAGCGTCAACTCCCACACGTGCACGGGGGCGTCCTTCCGCGCCACGCCCAGCGGCGCCAGATCCGCCGAGACCTTGCGCTTCGCGGCGGCCTTGCCGTGGTTCTTCACGTAGAGCCACCCCGTCTCCGCACCCAGTTTCAGCGCCATCAGTTCCCACTCCTCCGACGGCTCGAAGCGCCAGTTCGGCGACACCTTCGCCTCCACCAGCCGCGCCCAGCGGCTCTGGTACTGCGCCCCCATCAGCGCCACCAGCGTGCGCGCATCGTGCGGCATCGCCGTCAGGTTCAGCCCCGTGCCCACCGCATACTGCTGGAAGGCCGAATCCACCTGCGGCAGCCAGTAGATGTAGAGCGGCATGAACGACGGATCGGGACGCTGCCACAGCTTGTATTTGTACATCCACGTCGCGCCGTCCCGCCAGTTCGAGGTCAACGTCCCCCCGAAACTCTCCAGGAAGCCCATGTCGCCCAGCGGATTCTGCGGGTTGTTGAAGTGGACCGCGCGCTCGGGGTCCTTCTCCTGGATGCGGCGGCGCACCTCCGTGTACAAATCGTCGTAGACGGTCGGTTCGTCCATCTCCATGCGCTGCCAGTCGATGGACGCGGGCGAACCGCCGCCGTCCAGATACCACACGTCGTTGCAATAGTAGTCAACGAAACGCACCACCGCGTCGATCGCCTGCCGCCGCGATTCGGGGATGCCCATGCGGCGGTAGTAGTTGATGTTGTAGCCTGGGAAGAAACTCGCCTCCTGGCCGTTCGCGTTCTTTGTGACGAACCACTCAGGGTGCGTCGGGAAGAGGCGGCTCGACTTCGACACGCTCCACAGCCAGGTGTACTGAGACAGTTTGACGTTCGGCACCTGCCGATGCAGTTCCTGCGCCTCCGCCCGCAGCTTCTCCGCCGTCGAGGCGCCGCCGAAGATGTTGCGCACGATGCCCGACACCCCGAAGTCCCCCCACACGAAGTCGATGTCCCCCAGCGCATAGATGAACCACCCCTCGCGGATCAACTGGCCGTAGAACCTGGCCGCCGCCAGCCCGTGGTCGCCGAAGAGGTTGTCCCAGCCCTGCCCCGCCTGGAAGCGGTACTGGCCGATCCATTTCGGGCGCTTGATCGACGCGCGGAAGGCCTTCGCCTCGGGCAGCGCCAGATATTCGTCGTACATCTTCGGCACGCCGCCCTTTGTGAAGAGCATCACCGACTCCAGCGAGCAGGAGGTCGCCCCTGGCCCGACCTTGAAGAGCCCGTCCCCAAGGATCCAGCCGTTCGCGGTGAAGCACGTCCGCTTGTCCCCGAAGCCCGAGACCGTCACGATCCCCGAGCCGATCTGCGCGTATTTGCCGTTGTGGAAGTAGCGCGTGTGCAGCAGTGTCCGCCCCTTCGAGGGCGCCTCGAACTGCACCACTGGCCCCGTGTCCGCAGGCAGGTCGAAGGTGATCTCCGAGGCGAACTTGTGCAGCATGTCGTGCCCCGAACCCCACGTCTCGTAAAGCCCGCCCTTGCGCACCTCCTGCGGCAGCGCCACGCGGCAGGCGCTGAAGAGGAACGCCTCCTCCCCCGCCGCACGCTCGAACGACACCTTGCGGAAGAGCGCCCCCTGAACCACACGGTACGCCGTCGCAACCCGCATCCCAGGCAGCTTCGCGTTCGTCGTCACGACCTCCAGCGCACCCTCCGACTCGCGGATGGACTGCACCTTGTCCCCGTAGCCGTCGCACTTCGTGAGTAACTTGTCGCCGCGCCCGCGCAGTTCATAGAGGTTCGCCAGCCGTTCCACCAGCACCTCGCCCCCCTGGCTCACACGGCACGCGACGCCGTTCGCGCGGTTCACCCACACTTCCACGCCCCCCGACGCAAAACGCGCATACTCCTTTTCGGAAACGGGCGGCATTGAAGGCCCCAGGTCGTAGTTCGCCTCCGCGAAGGAGGCGACATCCGCGTCCGTCGCCGCGCGTCCCCAGAACGAGACCTCCGCCAGCCGAACAGGGATGTCCGTGCGGCTCCGCCCGAAATGCAGCCGAATCCACCGCCCCGCCGCCTTCCCCTCGACCACGGAAGCATACTCCGCCTCCGCCGCCGAAAGATCGCTGTTCTTGAAATGCATCGCGGGATGGAAATTCTTGCCGTCGGTGCTCGCCAGCACCGTGATCTCAGACCAGTTCTGGCCAGGCGCCGCCACCGCGCGCGCCTCCACCTTCTCCACGACCTTCAGCGCCCCCAGATCGAAGTCGATGACGGGCTCGTCCGCATACTGCCGCCAGAAGGCCTGACCATCCTTTGACGCCTTCCCGTCCGTCAGCGCCGTCCCCGACGCGTCTCCCGAATCCCGTTTGCTCACGTAGCGGTACGCTGCCACCTTCAGCGGCCCGCTCCCCTGCCGCTTCGGCACGAACTTCAGGTTCGCGACGCCCAGCCGCTGCCCCTCCTTTCCAAAGGTGCCGTACATCGAGAAGCGCATCTCCGCGACAGTCCCGTAGGTCGCCGTCGTCTGGCGGTTCAACGGCCGCAGCGTCCGCAGATCCACTGGCATCACCACATGCGTCCACTCCTCCTTGCCGAACTGGAAGACGCAGTCCACCCCAGTGCGCATCCCTGGATAATAGATGACGATGCTCGCCCCGCCCGCGCGGCGCCCCCAGCTCTCCTGGAAAAAGTCGAACTCAATCGCCTCCACCTGCGACAGGTCGATCGCCGTCGACGGCCTATACGCCAGCCCCTGGTACTTCCCCGTCACCGTCGCCGTCGCCAGCACTCCCTCCCCGCCCTTCACCGACACCTTCGACACCTTCGGCGGCAGCTTCGCCTGGCCCGCCATCCCCGACCACTCCGACAACTCCAGCCCCCACCCGCATGCCGTCAACAATGCCAGCAAGACCATCCAACTACGCTTCATCGCCCATTCTCTCCCTGCTTGTCCCACAAAAAGCACGACCATGCCCCACCCTGTCATATCCCTTTGATCCCTTTGATCCCCTGCATCAGGCCACAGCATATCTCTTTTATCCCTTAGATTCCCTGCATCAGGCCACATCCCCCTTCGTCACTTGTCGCTCCGCAATAGCATCCCCCCTCCTGGGGCGAATCGCCCCTCGCTCCTGACACTTCTTCCGCCTACTGCCCGATGCGGCAGCTGTAGAGGAGGTTCAGCGCCTTCTGGCCAAATGCAATGTGCTCAATCTCCGTCCAGAGGGTGACCGTCGGCTTCTCGCTGGTCACATGGCCGTCGCCCCACAGGATGTTCGCCTGGCCGCCGTGGCGGAAGTGGATGTCATAACTGCCATTCGTCTTCTTGAAGACGCGGTCATACTGCGCATTCCCTTTCAAATCACCCCACTCGATGGCACCATGCGTGCAGGAATCGCCCCACAGCTCCGTCTGCGCAGGATGGTGGTGCTTCATGCGCTTGGTCCCCGCCGTGCCTGGGTTGTACTTGCCGAGTTCGCCGTAGGTCAGGTATTTCTGCCAGGCCGAGTGCGGTGTGCCAGGACGGTTGCTGCTGGGATATCCCGCAGGGCAGGTCAGCTCGCTGTTGTAACTCTTGATGATGCCCGCCTCCAGCAGTTCCTCCGCCCAGGTCCGCTTGGGGCTGGTCGTCGCATCGCCTGGCGCCGACCAGTTGCACTGCGGGATGTCGTCCCGCCAGTCGCCTGCGTACATCTCGACATACGTCCCCACCTGCTTCAGATTGCTCGTGCAGCTCACCGTCTTCGCCTTCTCGCGCGCCTTCGACAACGCAGGCAGCAGCATCGACGCCAAAATCGCGATGATCGCAATGACCACCAACAACTCAATCAGGGTAAAAGCATTCTTTTTCATGGCATTCACTGGGTTTCAGGTTCTTGGTTCAGGGTTCAGGTAAAAAAAGTTGCTATTTATGTCCGCAGTTCGCGGGGAGGCAGGGGCGCGCCCGCGAGAACAAAGTCGTCGTGTCCCTTGCCCGTCGTCAGATCCAGGCTCGCGCGCGCATTCCACCCTCGCAGCACGACGCCCTCCGCCTTCCGCCCCTCCGACAAATCCGCGACGACGAGGCGCTTCTCGCCTGGCAGCAGCGTGAGGTAGTTGTCGCGCCAGTACTGCGCCTCGTGCGGCAGCCCGACGGCGGAGACGCGCACCATCATCGCCGCGATGCCGCTACGGTTCACGAGCGTCACGCGCAGTTCCGTGCCCTTCTGCACCGCCGTCACCCGCAAATCCGCGGGAGGCAGACGGAAGGCCTGCGCGAAATCAGGCGCGCCGTAGATGCGGGTATGGCGCCACACCTCGTTTCTCCCCTGGTGGATGGAGAGGTTCGCGAGCACCATCCCGCCTGGCAGATCCTTCGGGAGGCGGCACTCCAGCGTTTCCGCCAGCACCGCCGCTCCTGCCGCGAAGTCGCCTGCCTTCCGCCAGGCGAGCAGTTCGCGCCCCTCCAGGTCGGTCACGTTGCAGCGGACTTCGCCCTTCTGCAGAGCGGTGTCGAAGGCGCGGTAGAGTTTTGCCTGGAAGCGCCCGTCGCGGATCATCCACGACTCGTCCTCCAGGAAGAGGATGCGGGGTGCGTTGCTGCGCGCCACCAGGTAGAAGGCCATCTTCGGCAGCGTGTAGTAGTCCACGATGCTGAATGCGTTGGTCGGCCACGATTCGTTGTACTGCCACAGGAAACACCCCGAGTTCTCGGGGAAGCGCGTGCGGTAGTGCCCCATGACATACGACAACTGCCCGCCCTGCGTCGCCATCGACGCCTGCGACTGCTCCCAGCGGTCCGACGACGGCGCGAAGTTCTCCTGGATCGGCTTCCACGACCGCCGCGCGTCATTGAAGGAAAAATGGTATTTCCAGTGCTGGCCGCCTGGCCATGGATCCCCTGCGGGGATGAAGCGGTCGATGGATTCCGCCTCCGCAAAGCCTTCGCACCCCAGTTCCGACGCCAGCCGCCGAAAATGCGCGTTCCAGTACGAATGCTCCATGAAGTTCCACGTGCCATGGTCGCGCTCGCCTGGACGCGACAGATCGGGCGAGGAAAGGTGGTACGGATACTCCGGCGCCAGCGCCGACACCAGTTCGCCATATTGGCGGTAGATCGGGCAGTCAGGCGATTCGTTGTAGTAGAACACCTCGTTGCCGCCGCAGTAGAGCGCCATCGACGCATGGTTCCGCGTGCGCCGAATCGCCGCCTCCGCCTCGCGGCGGTATTTCGCCAGCGACACCGCGTCATGCGGATACATGCTGCACGCATGCGGGAACTCCTGCCACACCAGCATGCCGTATTTGTCGCAGGCACGATAGAACTCCTCCTTTTCGAGGATGCCGCCGCCCCAGACTCGGAAGAGGTTGAAGCCGCCCGACGCCGCGAGGCGCACCAGCCGTTCGTAGCCAGCCGCGTCGGGAGCCGACAGCCGCTGATCCGCAGGAACCCAGTTCAGCCCCCGCGCGAAAATCCGCTTGCCGTTGTACTCGAAGGTCAGCGGATACGAACTCTCGCAACTGCCAGGATTGCGCACCATCGACAGATCGCGGAAGGCCACCTGCTCCTCCCACTCGTCTCCTGGCACCCCCACCTCCAGACGGTACAGCGGCTGCGCGCCATAGCCGTTCGGATACCAGAACTCCGCGTCCGCGGCCTCGAACTCCACCGCGCCAGACGCCAACTCCCCTGGAGTTGCCGAGACCGACAGCGTCCGCCACACCGTCTTCCCCTTCCCCGACAACGGCGACAACGACACCGACACCGGAACCCGCCCCGCCTCCAGGCACCCTATCTCCAAAGAAACCGACACCCGCCTGCCTTGCGTGCGGAAATGCACGCCGTGGATGCGCGCGTTCGCGACCCCGTGCAACTCCACATGGTCGAAGATGCCCGTCGGCACCATCTGGCGCGCCCAGTCCCACCCGAAGACCATCTGGCACATCCGATAGTGCGCGAACTCCGCTGGCGCCGTATGGCAATGGTTCTGCGCGGCCTTCGGCGCCGCATCGAATAACAGCACCAGCACATTCTTCCCGCCGTCGCGCTTCACATGGTCCGAGACGTCGATCGTCCACGGGTCGAACATCCCCGTGTGCCGCCCCAAATACCCTTCGTTCAAAAAGCCGCACACCGAATACCCGATGCTCCGAAAGGTTAGGTCAATGTGCGCCAGACCCGCAAACGCCTTCGGCAGCGTGAACTCCTTCCGAAACGCCCACCCCTTCCGCTCCGACCACTCGCAGCGCTCCAGGTTCATCCCGTAATACGGATCCCCGATCTCGCCATTCTCCTCCAGAACGCTCCGATCACACCCAGGAACCGTCGCATGGTAGCACCCCGCAGGCGCACCCGACAACGCCGCAAATCCACCGCTCCGCGCATCGTCCAGCAACATGTCACGCAACGTGAACGGACGCTGCGTCAGCGCATGCGCCTCTGGCGAAAGGTAGTCCTTCGCCACCCAATCCGATCCATCCAGCAAAATCCGCATCGCAAAAAAACACCCTCAATGCCCCCCTCTCAATGAAACGTTTCACTTCGGTCATGTATTATTATAAGCCATTCCGTCGAAAAATCAACCCCAGACAGCCCAATTCCCCCATTTTTTCCCGCCTGCGGTGGAAGCCAGGCTCCATTATTCCCGCCTGTGCGCCCTCTCCGCTGTTTTCGCGCCGCCTGCACCATACACCATCCATCGCGGTGCCGTGCCGCCGCATTCTTGCGGCGGAAGCCAAGCCCCGCGGTGCCGTGCCGCCGCATTCTTGCGGCGGAAGCCAAACCCCGCCAGGCGAGCCCGTCGGCGATTATCCGCGCTTGCCCGTCGCCTGCTCCAGCAGTTCCGCCGCGAGGGCGACGCACCGCGCGCACGGGGTGTGCGCGGCGCCCTTGATTTCACGGCAGGTGAGCGCTCCCGCGCCCGCCTCGAACTGGCGTCTGATTTCGGTGTGCGCGTATGGCGGCGCCAGCCGCAGCGCGGCGTGGAGCGCCCCGCAGAGACCGCCTAGCGCGCGCCCGCCGCCGCAGGCCGCCAGTTCCTGCACGAGTTCCTCATGTCCCGCCCCCGCCGCCACCGACTGCGCGCAATTGAACGGATGCCCTGGCGCGGTGAAGAGTTCCTCCGCTTTCGTCATTTGACAATCCTCCATTTCAAGGCAATTGTGGTTCCAGCCCGTAGAATCGGACGGCGTTGGCGGTGGTGAGTTCCCCGATCGCCTCCGCCGTGGTGCCGCGTTCCTCGGCAATGCGCGCGGCGATGAGCGGGATGTATTTCGAGGAGTTTGGCTTGCCGCGATACGGCGTCGGCGCCAGGTAGGGCGCGTCGGTCTCAAGCAGCAGCCGTTCGTCGGGGACCAGGCGCAGCGTCTCGCGGATGTTGTCGGCCTTCTTGAAGGTGACCATGCCATTGTACGAGAAGACGGTATTGAGTTTGAGCCAGGCGTCGAGTTCGCGCGGCCCGTCCGCGAAGCAATGCACATGCACTGGATGCCCCGCAGGAAGCAGCCGCACGATCAGCGCGTGGCAGCGCTCGAATGCCTCGCGGCAATGGAGCATCAACGGCTTGCCGCACTCGGCGGCGAGACGCAGCGACGCCTCGAAGAGCGCCTCCTGCTCGGCCGCGCTGCTGCCCTCCCAGTGGGCGTCCAGCCCCACCTCCCCGACCGCGACCGCCCGCGGATGCCGCGCCCACTCCCGCAGCCGCGCAAAGTTCTCCGGCGTGCCATCCGCGCTGTTCTCGGGATGGAAGCCGACCGTCGCATAGAGCCCTGGATGCGTTTCGGCCAGGCGCAGATAGCGCGGGCAGTCCTCCGCCCCCGTGCCCGCCAGAATCAGGCGGGTGACGCCCGCCTCGGCGGCCTCGCGGAAAATCTGCTCCGCTTCTTCGTCCAGACACTCGTCTGGCAGATGGGTATGGGTGTCGATATAGGACATGGTTAGGTGTGGGCGGGGCTTTTCAAAGGGATTCAAGGGATCCAAGGGATAAAAGGGATAGCGGGACAAAGCGGGGGAATCATCCCTTGAATCCCTTTTATCCCTTGCATCCCTGTCATGGCGTGTCCTTGCTGGCCTCCTGCGCGAGTTTCACGGTCGCGAGGGCGTCGGCGGCGTAGGCGGCGCCGATCTCCTGGGCGTAGTGTTCGTCGACGACGGCGCCGCCGATGATGAACTTGAGGCCGATAAGCCCGCGCTTCTTCGCCAGTTCGACGACGTGCTTCATCTGCCCCATCGTCGTCGTCATCAGCGCCGAGAGGCCGATGACGCGGCAGTCCTCGCGAACGGCGGCGTCGAGAATCTCCTCGGCGGGCACGTCCTTGCCCAGGTCGATGACCTGGAAGTTGTAGTTGCGCAGCATCAGCGCGACGATGTTCTTGCCGATGTCGTGGATGTCCCCCTTCACCGTCGCCAGAATGATCTTGCCCGCCGACGGCGCGTCGCCCCGCGCCTTCAGCAGGATCGGCTGGAGCACCTCCATCGCGCTGCGCATCGCGTCTGCGCTGCGCAGCAGTTGCGGCAGGAAGTACTCCTTGCGCTCGAAGCGGTCGCCGACCTCGGTGATCGCGGGGATCAGCACCTCGTCCATCAGCGCGGAGGCCGCCACGCCCGACGCCAACGCCGCCTCCGCAAGTTTCCCGATGCCCGACGCATTGCCGGAAAGCACCGCCTGGCGCACGGCCTCCCGCGGCGTCAGCGCGGCGGCCTCCGCAGGAGCGGCGGCGGCCTTCGTGCCCGCGTAGGACGCGAGATAGCGTTCCAGATGGGCGTCCGCGCCGCGCAGCGCGTCGCCCGCGCGCACCATGTCCATGATGTCGGGCAGGCAGGGATTCGCGATCGCGGCATTGAGGCCGTTGCCGATCGCCATGCCAAGGAAGGCACGGTTCGCCAATTCCCGTCGCGGCAGCCCGAAACTGACATTCGAGAGGCCGCAGACCGTGTTCCAGCCGCGCCGACGGCACTCCCTGATGGTCGAGAGCGTCACATTCGCGGCCTCAGGCTCCGCCGAAACCGTCATCACCAGCCCGTCGACGCAGCACTCCTCGGGCGTGTAGCCGTATTTCGACGCCGCCACGAGAATCTCCTCCGCCGCCGCCAGCCGCCCCTCCGCCGTCTTCGGGATGCCCGCCTCCGTCAGCGGCAGCACAATCAGCATCGCGCCGTATTTCGCCGCAATCGGCAGCACCTCCTCCAGCCGCGACTTCTCCGCCGAAATCGAGTTGAACAGCGCCCGCCCAGGATAGCGGCGGAGCGCCGCCTCCGCGACGGCGGGATTCGTCGTGTCAATGCACAACGGCGCCTCCGACTGCACCGCCAGGCGGTCCACGATCGTCTCCATCGTCGCCACCTCGTCGATGCCGCTCATCCCGACATTGACGTCCAGCAGCGCCGCGCCGGCGGCGCACTCCTCCGCCGCGATCGCCTCGACCAGCGCGAAGTCCCCCGCGCGCAGCGCCGCCTGCAGCGCCTTCTTGCCAGTCGGGTTCAGGCGCTCGCCGATCAGCGCAAACGGCGCCTCCGGCGCGATCACGCGGTGCGCGCGCGGCGAGGCCACGACGCCCCGCACCTCCG
>JAEEGL016270709.1_pt1 | contig 13994 bp, 13 predicted proteins | sample 9134231 | NCBI WGS metagenome assembly JAEEGL01 (sample SAMN16246548, study PRJNA631951) | gut metagenome | biome: gut microbiome; feature: rumen; material: fiber-attached | host: Bos | place: Iran: Karaj | collected 2018-10
GAAAGGTTTATTATGTGTACAGTAACATTAGAATATAACAAAAACAATGCATTGGCACGGCGCAAACTTGCTGCATTATTAGCTACGGGACTTTTTTATCAGGTCAATTCCCAAGAACCTACGCCCGAAGAATTGAAAGCTCATCGTGAACTGAGAGATGCCGCCCTTGAACATTCGCGCAAAACTATGTCCCATATTATTGCCCGCTATCTATGAAGTACCATCAGAGAGATATCGTAGAGGTTAACTTCCTCTTTCCTGACGGCACGTTCAAGCCTCATCCCGCCATCATTGTATCCAATGACGAACTGCAGGAGAACGAGGACGGCATGTTCTACCTTGTACTCATCACGTCAAATGATTGGTTAAATCCCCAATATTCCTATCCGTTGACTAACGAGATGATTGTGGGTCACACGTTTTCCAAGCCCAGCCTTGTAAAGTGTCAGATTCTTGCAGGTAACATTGAGCGTGACGTGACTCGTCGCCTTGGCAGCATCAAGGAGGAGTACTTCAATGAGATTGTAGATAAGATTATTAATTCGATATTCTAACAAATGTTGAACCCTTAAAACTGTATTGCCTATGGGCTGAAGAAAGAAATAGTCCCCACTTTGTTGTTTTCCTTGCGAATTATCCTTTCAACAGCCACCTGAAGAATACCACTATCCAATATCCCAAACCTATCAGGAACAAAAGGCCCCATATTACAGGGAATATGCAGCCGAGTCCCAACAAAGCAAGCAATATCATCAAGCAGACTATGTTGTATTCCTTTTTCATATCTTTCAGTTGCAAAGTTATAAAATGTTTCATTAATACGCAATAAACAGGAACTTATTTTTCGATTTTTCTCTGAATGTACTTCTCCTTATGCGTTTTTTCGAAGAATTTGAGTCCCTTTGAAAAAGGGACAGCTTTCGCTTGGCATCCCGAAGGGTGACGCTCTTGCTACAAACGGGACGCAAGAAAGCAGGGTTAAAAAATGCATATTTCTTGCTGCTATCGAAATCTTTTTGTATTTTTGCACCCGAAGCATCAAGAGCAGTCATCTTCGGATGGACTCGCCAACCGAGCAAAACGTAGCCACGGTGGTCAGTACGATGCGGAAGCAACATTTATAAACTTCAAAACAAAACGTTATGCAACAGCACATTTATTACACGAAGTATGCCCTGCAATTCGCAGACATGCAGATTTCCGAGTTAGTAACAGTATTTAATCATCAGGTCGGCAATACCTGCTGGACTGGTATGCGTGCTTACCACGACCAAGCACTCATCGATGAGTTCCAACGTCGCGGCATTGACGTCTCAGCTGTCTATGACGGTAAGACCATGAGTTTCGCCCATCCTGTCTGGTACGATATTGTCGACAACCGGCTGGCCACAATCGGCTAACGATTGTCCCCAATCATATACAGCAATCCCACCCTTGGTAGCCTGCTCTTTGCTAAGGGCGGGAATGTTATTACAAATGGTTTAAAAACGGAAACTCAAAAGGAAGAAGCAACTTCTCCGTGTACCCAATGAACAAAAATCAAATGCAATGCAATATTGCAATATTGCGATTAAAGCAAGGCAATCGTCTGTCACTTCTGATTTTATTTTTCCTTCAGCAGATATATACCATTTGCAAGTATTTCAACTTCAAGAAGACCATGATAGCAGGTGGCAACCATCTTTTGTAGATCGGAAATACGTAGAGCTCCAAACGGCTTGTCCACCCATTGATTACTCAGGTATAGCGTGTCATCATCTACTTCGAAAGGTGTTTCGTACCATCTGGGCGAAGTGCTACGAGTATTCCTGTATACGAGTTCTTCTTGAGTACACCTTACAAACATGCCTATCAACTTGAATACTCCCTCTTTTTCAACAGCGGTTAGTTGGTTGCGTACGAAATATGGCTTCACGGACTCCAGTTTGTCAAGGTTATATAACTGCTTTACGACCTCAAGAGCAAAGCCGTTTGCAACTCGACTCTTTACCAGATAGCTGTCTGGTTTTTCTCCATATTCAACAGCATCTTCAAGTTCTTCTTCTTCCGAATACTCTTCGTCATCCCATTTTACTTTGATACCAAGTTGAGGTTGAAAGTTGTTAAGCCGTTCCAGGTCTTTTACTTTTTGTTCGTTGCTCAGCTGCGTCATTACATAGAAGCCGTCCACTATATTTTGTGGTCTGTGTCCATCCTTTCTGACGACCCCGTTACGTTCAACGATACATACATCCCTTTCCTCTACTCTATGCCATGCCTCATGTCGGTCACCATTGTCGCAGATTAGTTCCAGACCAATCTTCTTCAATGCATCAATCCATGTGTCTACAGCTTTCATTCGATGTATAAAAGTACCATCGGCAAACGACACACTGAATCCAACCGTCTTGCGCTTTGTCTTTCGCTCTTTCTTTTCCTCAGAAACAGTGTTCTCTTCTTCAGCAAAATCATCATTTTCCGATTCTGTTTCTTCTTCCGAACGCTGATATTTTACCTTTGTGTCCTCGCCTGGGACATAATGAATAGTAATGTCTATCGGACATTGTAATATGTCTATCACCCCAGTTAATGCCTGCTCTATAGTAGGTATAACTTTGTTCACGACAAATTCGTCTTCTGTCTCTTTTACTGTCAATTTTTGCTCATCGCTGAACGGTTTTCCCTTAGCGGCAAGCTTCGCCATTGCGTTGTAGAGAATTTCTAAATCGTCCATAGTATTTTTATTGTATTTGGTTGTTGTTGTATATCAGTCAGTTCTCCCAGAAGTCTTCGAAACGGTGATACGACTGCTGATCGCCGAACCGTCCTAAGTTGTCGGTAAAGTCTATAATGAGGCAGGTCTCTGTCCCTCCGAATTCCGGGCCTCTCAGCCCTCTGCCAACTATCTGCTCATAGAGTATATCGCTGAATATCGGGCGACAGATGACAATATAGTTAGTCTTCGGAGCGTCAAAGCCTGTTGTCAGTACGCTGTGGTTGATTAAAAACTCTATTTCTCCATTACGGAACCGCTCTATATACACCAATCGTTTACTGCGAGGTGTAGCTGCCGTTATGGCCGCAGCCTTTCTTCCGTTTACTATCAATGCTGAAGCCAGTAATTGGGCATGCTCAACATTGCAGGCATAGACTATCACTTGTCCTTCTTTAATGGCGAGCAATCGTTGCAGAATCTTTTGGTTTCTCTTGGTATCGAGAGCCAACTGCTTGCAACCTCGCGCCATCTCAAACTCCAGCTCTTCAAGCGAGGGATCTGGCTTACCCGTTTCAAATTCTATTGTATAGGTAGTTCCCGTAGCTATTACTTCGTGGATAGGCCGCGCCAGATATCCCTTATCGCGGAAGTAATGTACTGGTCTTTCCTGATATTTGGCAGGCAGGTTGGGCGTAACAAGCCGGAAAACGAAGAACTTTGTCAGCTTTGTTATGTCATCTGTTCGTCCTGGTGTAGCTGTCAATCCACACACAGGAAACATCTTTGCGCCTCTGATTCGTTGGCTATATTCGTAAAACGTATTGTACATCATGGTCACGGCCCGGTGTGCCTCGTCTATGATACAAGCCCCACAGTTTTCTATCAGCAGCCGAGTCTCGTAATTTCCCCCGTTTACGAGAGCATAATATAGCTTGTTGATGCTGCAAATTACCACACCACCGCACATGTCCTGTTCATGCAGCTGGTGGTTCCCATACATTCTGTAGATGCGCAGACTCTCCGAAAACTCCTTGTGCTGCCATATCTGCTGAAAGGTGGCTACCGCCTGCTCACATAGTTCCTCGCTTTGTGCTATCCATATCAGGTATTTCCCCTCGAAGAATCGAGGACGCAAATATTCCGTGTAGGCTTCGACGGCAATTCTCGTTTTACCAGAACCTGTGGGCAGGCTAATAAGACATTTGGCATCATCACCACGCTCTGCCAGTGCAGCTTTCAGTTCATCCTTCAGATGTTGCTGGTAGTCTTTCAGTTGCGACAAGCGTTTGTAGGGCTCTACGTCCTCAAAATCCTCATATCGAACTTCCACATTCTTCTTGCCGCCAAAAAGCGGATTGATGCCCGATATTTCCATGAAAGCCTTGGGCCATGCTGAACCTCTGTGCCAGTTCATCTCAGCCAATTTCCGCGATTTGTACTTGTCACTTTTGCCACTCGACTTACAACGTTTCCTATACTCGTCATTTCTTATATCATCCGTCCAGCAGTCAATGATTCTCCTCCGCAGCTCCTTGGTGTACTGCTTGCTGCCTGCAAAGAAGTCTGACCCCTCTATGCGCAACATCAGTTCAAGTTTGTCGTAGGCCGATAATGAGCGTTCTACCACGTTGAGAAGATTCTCCATGTTGCGTTCTTCAGCCAAGGTGTTGATAAACCGTGTAGAGATACCATACTGGTCAATCAACATATATGCCGTTTCCTTGTATACATCCATTGCGTTCCCTGCTTATTTGTTTCCCTTTATTCTATTATGAGTTCTACAGAGCATCTGGCAATTGTCAATACTGGTAACGCCGCCTTTACTCCATGCCGATACATGGTCGGCATCCATGTCTTTCATGTCCCATATCTTTGTGCGATGGGCTTCGGGGCCGATTACACAGTAAGGACAGTTGCTTACCCCCTGTTGCTTGGCCTCCTGAGTTTGTCGGCGATAGACGATGCGCTTGGTAGCCTCGTCGAAGATACGGATGTCAAGCAGCCGTTTGTCCTGCTGCCCGCCTAACACATACTCAAAGATTCCCCGACGGTTCTTAACGTATGGATCGTCCATTAGCCGCTCTACGGCCTCCGTGTTTTCCTGCTTCTTTGGAGGCTGCGAGTGGAAACGGTCGTAGAGTTTGCCCCACGGGAGGCCGCACATTTCCTTGTAGGTTTTTCCAAACTCACTTTCTATCCATGATATGACGTCGTTGAAGTGGTCGTGCAGTTCGTCGATGGTATAGTCATCGCGGTGAGCCTCCATGTAGTCTTTCACGTGGCCGTGGCTTACCCAATCGAGCGCTGCGGCCAGAAAGTCCTGTCGCTTCACGTTGCCGCTGATGTAGGTACTCCATTTCTGCACCTCCGAGTTGCGGCTGTTGCTGAACACCGTCTTGGCCAGCGTGACAAACGTACCACTGTAGATGGCGTTCAGTCGTTCCTGCTCTCGCAGCTCAATGCCTACTATGTTGATAATGTCGAACCACTTACGTATTTCCATCTCACTGCCCTCGCAGATGTACACCAGCAATTCGGTGTTCTCAATGCGCTTCCGTAACTTCTCGTCCTTGATGCGTGAGAACTTATAGGGCATACCGTCAATCTCGTAGGAGAACTTGTCGGTACAGAAACGACCCAGCGAGGTGATGCGCTGCTGTCCATCAAGCACCTCCAACTGTCCGTCCTTGCGTTTGTTGAAGTATATCACGCCCAGCGGGTATCCCTTCACAACCGAGTCGATGACGGCCAGTTCCATCTTGCCGTTATCTTCGGCATAAAGATAGTTGCGCTGGTATTCAGGCTGAATCGTCAGCTTTCCAGCCAGTCCATACAGCCCCTTTTCTTCCAGACTGTTATAGACGAAGCCCTCGCAGAGCTCCTTCACGGTGTAAATTTTGCGTTCGGTTTTCATATTGTTATTGCTTTTTGCGGATGAGAATTCGTGCGTATGGTTTTTCTGGCTTATCATTTTCAATATAATAGAGTTGCCCGTCTCTAAGACTTGGATTCAATTTCTTTAATTTACGAGGAAAAGGAGTAAGCCCAAGTTCCTTACCAGAGTCTCCTTGTGTCTGCCCAATAATCTCGAATTGTTCTGGGCAATACTTATCAAGGAACGTGATAGGTACCCCCATTATCCCGTCATAATCAGATGGAATGGCGTCAGTAAAAGGAACATCTATGGCATCATAATTTTCATAATGGATGTAGGCATCTCGACCTTTGATTTCCTTATGTCGACTGTATTTCAGATTGTCTTCCATTGTCATAAGCTGAAGAGGCTCATGACGACGACCATGATCTATGTTCGTTACCCAGATAGAAGGAACATTTTTCATGTTTACACCATTTACAACTTTATCGACATCATCAGGGTTCATGGTCTTGAACCACATGCCACCAGCCCATTCTTTACGGCCTGACCACACCTTGTTATTTTTTATATATGGGAATACCTCCTTATAGGTGACGCAATTCTTGTTCCCAATCATAATGAACTTCTTACCACTTTCCATCAACCACGCGAAGAACTCGCGGAATAGCGAGAAAGGTGGATTAGTTACAATAATGTCTGCTTCATCACGCAACTTTGTCACCTCTTCGCTACGGAAATCGCCATCACTTTCCAAATACTCCCATTCCAAATCGTCTAAGTCAATGCGCCCGTCACCTGTCATATCGTGAGTTAGAACAAATATCTTTCCGTGTGTCTGCGTCTTGGTTGCATCATACTGCGGAGCATTTGTTTCAAGGAACGACAACTGAATGGGATATTTGTATTTCTTGCTCTCTGGAGCATAGCTTGTAGAGATAAGTTTCTTGAGTCCAAGCGATTCAAAATTCTGGGCAAAATAGCGAGTGAATTCGCTCCAGTCCGGGTCATCACAGGGCAATAGTACCGTCTTTTCACGGAAAACATCAGGGTCATACTCCAAATATGCCTCCACCTCACGTTCAATGTCATAATACTGTGTGTAGAACTCATCGTTCTTGGCTGTCTTTGCAGCTGATAGTTTGTCGTTTGCCATAGCAATTGATAGTTTTAGGTCTGCATCTGACTATCAATCGCCTGACGCGCATAAAGAAAAGCGTGACATCATCCTTATCGCGTTAAGCACGGGGCGGCCTCGGAATGGAACCCCGGTCCATCATAAGAATGAATCACGCTGGCCTGCGTGAAACATTGCTAAATGATGGAGCGTGGGCATCCTCTACGAGATGTCCGCCGTCACTATTTATTCCGTGCTTGTTATTCCAAATGAGTTTCCGAGGCTCTTGGCTTAACGCGAAATAATAGCAAATGCTTCGTTAGTGGCCCGGATTTCTCCCCGAACCAGCTGCAAAGATACGAATTATTCTGTAATAAATGAAAGAAAGTTGGAGAAAAATTTGGAACGCAAATACTACTTGTAAAATATTTTCGCATCAACGTAAACCTACAAAAATCGCTTCTAAACGCCCTGAAACCGGGCTTTTGAGTTTAAGTAGGGTAAAGTCGGAGTTTACCGTAACTAAACCCTGGGTTTACCCTACTTAATCCCAGAGTTTACTCGGAGCGGAGTATGAGGGCAACTTATATTACCCGAAAATGTAAATTATTTTTACTAAATTATACATAATGGAGGCATGCGATGATGACGCGCTATATTGCAATATTGCATTGCATTTACTTTTAGGCGCGATGAGAGTAGAGGAGAATAAGAGTATATGTTAGTATATATTATTATAAGTAATTATATATCAATATATTATATTAAACTTATACTATTATTTTATACATTCTTTACTTCCTTCAATTTCCACAAAAATGAAATGCAATGCAATATTGCAATATAAAGTGATGGGATATTCCGAAAAAAGTTGTATATTTGCAGGCAAATTATAAAGTGCATATTATTATGGATAAAAAGAATTTTAGTACATCTTATATCCCTTTACAAAAGCCATACCAGATTATCAAGTATGGTCGTGATATAGGAATGCAGATAGGAACGTTGGTTGCTACGTGTATGTTGAAAGGTGATGAGATACGACCTTTTCGCATTGAGACCCATAGCTACCCTGTTGTTGCCTACGTTGACAAGGAGGCAAACATGTTAGATAAAGTCTTTTATGGTCTTCAACCCATGGAAGGTGTAGTATGGAATCGTGTAGAACTAAGAGAGGTTGTTACCATTTGCCTAACTGGGGATAAACTGACATGGATGGAATTTATCAACTTCCTTTGGTCTGATATTGCACGTACCGCTTTCACCGCTGAACCTCAATATGATATTGCACGAGCTTTACGTGTGTTGGGGGTAGAAATTGCTCCGCCGTCCAAAGGAAAACACGTAGTACATCTTCATTGTCAAAGCAGTTTAAGCAAGCAGATACGTGTAAGTAGCTCATCCAAAGATGACATAGCTATCAATTTTGCCTTGGATAAGGACTTACAAAAAATGAAAAATTGCGTAATGAAGCAAATTATGTTATGGAATTTAAGCACTGTAGGTAATAATATGCATTTTCCTAGAAAGCCAAAGTTCTCTATATTTTTTGAATCTGAAGACGAGAATCTTATCTCACTAGTAAACATATTAAACACAATACAACATGAAGACTGGGATATTACACCATTAATGAATAATACTTTTAGTGATTTGTCGTTAAAAGAGCAGATGGAGTTAATCAACAAAAAAGCTTTTGAAAAAGCCATGGGATTTGATTGATGTTTGAAGAAGTAACTGAAATAGAGTTTCTCGGACTTGTGCATACTGCCGAAGAATGGCTTACTTTTGCCCGTAATCTTATTTCTGAAGAACAAGGTGCATTTGCAGGCATGTTCTTAGATGCACTCCATAAATGGGCAGTTGAAAATGACAATACTCAGTTACAATTGGATTGTAGAAATTTAAATAGTGCAATAAAAATCCCTCAAGCATTTAACTTCACATATAAGAAAGGCGGTGCTACTGATCCTCATAATCGTCAAAAATTTATATGGAAACGTAATACAGATATAGATATATTCGACTTTAAACTGGATGAAGGGAGAATCATTGAAGCGCTACAAAAAATCAAATTCAAAAAATTAAAAGGGAGAAGATTCTGGTTTGTTGTGCATCGTGTTTTTAAAGAACTAAAGTGGCTTTCTGTGACGATGGACAATAAGTTTGCGGACTGGGTAGGTCTATATTTCCAATGGCCTTGGGATCGTGAAAAACCTTGGAGAACGGTAAATAAAGAAATTAGGGATGCTGATTCGTGGAAATGGGAAAAGGATTCTGCATATGCTAACCTTGCTTGTTTACTTTGGGCTACGTTCACGAACAAGCCTAAGCGAAGTGATAATGAAGTTCCTGATGACAAAGAATATTTCTACCTCCCAAATAAGAAAAAAATCAATAACGGACAGTTCTAAAGGTACACTTGATGTACCTATTTTGTTTTTACCTGTTTCGCAAGGTGCATCTGATGTACCAAATTGAAAAACAGAAATTTACAAACTTTGAAATTCCTGAAATAAGCCGTATCTTTGTACCGTGAAGTTTAGGCTTCGCTGGTGCATGTTGTATTTGTGGCAGTCGTTAGCAAACCTTCCCACACAATTCTAGAAAAGTGTGGCAAACTGAATAATAAATTAATATTTTTTGAATTATGGAAAATAAGTTTTTTTCGAAAGGTTTGCAGGCAGTAGTATACGACAACTTCGATGGGTTTCCTTTGAAGGTGACTTTTCTGGGTGACCGTTGGTGGGTGACTTCGACAGGCGAGACACTACAGCCTCTGGAAGATTACTATGGTGACGATGACGTTATGTTCACCTATCTCTGTGAGGCCGGCGGACGGGTTGATGCCCTGGCGTTGGCTTGTATGCTCGGCAAGGCGATGGAGTATCCTGAAGAGAATGTCAGCAAGTGCCTGGCTCGCAGGTTGAAGGCGCTGGAGCGGCTGGGCGTGGAGCTTGACATTGTTAAGGACGACCCGCTGTCGTTGGAGCTGAGGGTGTTCAGCAACAAGGGCACTTACCGCCGGGGAAACTACAGCGTATGGTGCTACGCCAAGGATGGCTGCTACGAGAGGCTATTCGACGCCGACGAGTTCGACACTCAGGCCGATGCCGAGCAGTGGGCCGGCTACTTCTTTGAGTTCCTTCGTGAAATTGGAATTGAATTCAACGTAACTAAGGTCGTAAGAGAATGAAGAAGCAAGAGAACCTGACCAAAGCCAAGTCGCTGCCAAGCGGCGACTCGGCTTCCTACATCGCTCGTCCAAAGACGAAGCCGGACGTGACGCTGAAGGGTAAGCTGAACGAGTGGCAGAACGGCTACCGCGAGTTCATTCCGCAAGGCCAGAAGCCGAGTAACCGAATGATGCTGAAGCAGCTGGGCAACTCATCTTTCTATAAGACGGAGGGCGAGAAGGAGTCGAGCTATAGTGTCCACCTGAACTGCGACGGGAAGAGCGAAGACCCGGTAGGCGAACTGCTCGACCAGTTCCTGCTGCTGACCGAAGGACAGCGTAAGCAATTGCCAAAGTTGCCCGAAGGTTCGGAGGGCCGCATGCTTTTAGACAACGGAATGGGGCTCCAGGTATGGCTGGACCGTGAGCGTGGTAAAGTGAGCATCTTAACGGAGCTGGAGTGCAACGGCAACATCGAACGCATGCTGTTACAGGCACAGAGCCAGATGAACGTCTGCATAGCCAGGCACCGCCAGGAAATCGTTAACAACAATAATAATAAATAAGGTATTATGGAGAGTCACAGATTTGTTTATCAGGACAACATGTACTGGGGGTCGTGCGAACCTTGCACGGCCTCGGTTTTCTCAACACTTGTTCGAAGTGGGGTGGTTCGTTGGAAGATTGGTATGCGCCAAGCTGTGCGTCAGGCGGTAAGAACGGGGCAACCGCTGGACCAGTTCACTCGCAACAGCGACTTCCAGAAATGGTGTATCAGCCAGCTAAGCCGCCCGCGTGCAGGTGAGAAATTTGCACAACTGGCCACTGCTGCCAAACTGTTGCAATGGGTGGACGCGCTGAAGGATTCGCTGCCCGACTTTATTTTTACCGTAAGCGAATTCGGCCTGGTTCCAAAACTCGACAAAGGCGGCAAACCAAGAAAGAACGCCGAAGGGAATCCGATTCTCTACCGCCGCCGCAAGCAGGAGAATATCCGTCATTTGAGTGGACTGTTTTGGAGCGACTACGACCACCTGCCGTTTGACCCACGTGAACTATATGAAAAGACGAAGGCTCCAGGCTATCCGTGGAAGACCCGTCTGGTTCACCTGACGTCGTCGGGCGAAGGGCTACGGATAGTGAGTGAGTGCATTATCGGAGCCGGGAATAATGCAGACCAGATTTACCTTCAAGCCAAGGAGCTTGCTATGCTGAACGTCCGGGGTACAACCGGCAAGTGGGTGTGCGACAACAGTATCATCAATGCCGACAAGCTGAGTTTCTGCCCACGTCTGGAGGATATTCTAATGATTGACGAAGATAAACTCTTTAATTATTAATATATATGTGTAACTATTTAGAACGATTACAAGATGGAAGAACAAGACATTTTTGAAAACGAATTCGATCGTCAGTACGGCGATTCGTATCGTCAAGGAAACAGTGGCGCCACCAACTCCGACCACCAGCTGCCCAGCAATGCGGCAGCTCCGTCGGGGGACGGCCAGTTGTTAACCCCTGAAGCCGCTGCAAGCGACGAGGCCGCCAAAGATTTGGCTGGGCAGGTGGCACCAAAGGACTTGGAGAAGGAGAAGTATCTGGTGTTCGGTTACGACCCGGAAGACTTCTTCAATGCCATGTACCCCAACGGCCCTAACTGCCGCCACGACGCTGCCCGCGACCTGTTCAACGACCTGTTGGTAATGTACGACGGTAACTGGGAATTGGCTCGCAACAAACTGCTAAGTCTTCAGTTCGTGCAAGACCTGATTACGGAGCGCGGCATGTCCGAGATTGACCGCATCGTTGAGGGTGGCCGTAAGTTGCTTTACAAGCGCGAGAGCGAGAACTACAACTCGCTACAGCCGTCGAAAGCCATGCGCAAGGCCATTGAGCAGGTGACAGGCCGTAAGTACAACGTACTGAAGCGTGAACAGCTCGGCATTGAGCACGGTCAGGCTGTGGCTTTGCAGCAGGAGATTCTGCAGACGCTGGAGAAAATCGGTGCTGAGTTAGCGAAGCTTACTCCTTACTTCCCGCTGCTGAAGTTGTTTTGTTTTCGTATGAAGCAGAAGTACTATCCCGCCGTGTTCTTCGTAGGTGGTGCTTTTGCCATGACGCTGATGACCCGTTGCTGGTACTACTTTTGGTCGAAGCCCGGAAAGAGGAACCGCCTGAACTCGTTAGTGATGCTCATAGGCCGCATGGGCGGCATGAAGTCGGTGGCCGTCGACTTGGAGGAAATCATGATGGAGCCTATCCACGTGGCCGACGCGCCTCAGATAGCCGCCCTGAATGCCAGCAACGCCGAGCGTGAACAGAACAACGGCGGCGCGAAGAGCAAGATGCCCCGGCCTACGGGCGTGTATCGTGCCTTGCCGCCAGAGACCAGTACGGCAGCCCTGCGCGAGGCTGAGGCCAACGCTCACGAGACGATTGATGGTGAGGAGTACTATCTGCATGTGAGCATCTTCGACAGTGAGCTTCAGAACACGCTCTCGCAGTTAAAAAAATCTTACATGGATGCCCTTCAAACTTATTGGTTAAAATCGTATCACTCTGAAAAACACGGTGCTTACCTGAAAACTTCGAACGCTCCTATAGGTGAAACTCCTGTACATTTCAATGCTGTATATACAGGCACTGAGGACGCAGCAAATTCTATAATCTCGGAGAAGACGATAGTGAACGGTCTGATGTCGCGCTTCACGATTGTACCCAATGCGGACTCGAATTTTGAGATGCTGGAGCCTTCGCCCTACGATGATGCTGCCAAAGAACGCGAAGCAGCACTGCGCGACTGGGCTTATAAGCTGGACTTGTGTAAAGGTGAGATTCCCTGTGAGCCTATCAGCAAGGCACTACAGCTATGGACGAAGCACCACATGGCCGATGCCGGTGAGGATAAGGACTATGCAGAAGAAGACTTAGTGAAAAGGCCATGCTGGCATGCCATCAACTTCGTACTGCCGTTCGTGGTGTCAAGACATTGGGATCAGATGGTGCAGGACACTGATGGGCGCTGGAAGTGCGGCCCCAACTTCAAAGTTGACCAGAAGGACGTGCGCCTGGCCATCCTTATTGCTAACGCGCAACTGGCGTTCCAGGAGCACTACTGCAAGGCCATCCTTGAAAAACACTACGATGACCTGGCTGCGGCACAAGCGTCAAATGTGTGTCATAAGCAGAAGACGTGGCAGGGCTTTAAGAGGCTGCCTCAGGTGTTCACGTCGGACGACGTTGACCATTGCTTCGGCTACGAGGGTAAAACAGGCAGCATCTGTAGCCGACTGAAGCGTCTGCAAGATCAAGGGCTGGCGCAGAAGATTCGGACTGGCGAGGACAAGGGCAAGTACCGTAAGCTGATGTAGCAATATTTCAAAATTGCATTGCTTATCGTTTCTCAGTCATTTACACACGGGGTCGGTTCCGGTGTGTAGTCGAAAAGAAAGAGGTGGAACAGTAGTTGCTCCACCTCTTTTTCGTACGATATGCAGTATCGGATGATTACTGGCCCAGCATCTTCTCAATCTCGGAAGCCTTTTCGTTGTCGCCGAGTGAGTAGTACATCTGATAGAGGGCGTAACGCCAGTCCACCGTCTCGTGGTTGGGGTCGAGCTCACGAACCTTCTCCAGATAGTTCTTGGCATCGTTCAACACGGCCTTGATCTTGTTGGCGTTATCGACGGTCAGCTTACCGGTCTTCTTGTCAGCCAGCTCGTCCTTCATGCTGATAGCCTTGGAGTTGAGCGACACACCAGCCTGATAAGCGGCAGCCACGTAGGTGGGGTCGATTTCGAAAGCCTTCTTGTAGCACTCCACAGCCTCGTCGAACTTGTTCGACATACGGAGAGCCTCGCCCTTGTAGGTATAGCCGAACTTGTCGTCAGGACGCTTTGCAATCTCGTCCTCGGCCCACTTCAGCAGCTGCTCGGGGTTGCCCGACTGCAGATAGTAGTCGCCAATCCAAGCTGAGTAGCGGTTGTCCTGGGGGAACTTGGCGCTGGCTTCCTTCAGCATGTCGATGTACTCGAGGGTGTCCTGCTTGGTCTTCATGGTCTCCTTCTTCGAGAAGACGAGAATCTCGGTAGCGTCCTTGGCCTTTGACTCGTCCTGGGCAGCAATCTTGGCA
>JAEEGL013546950.1_pt1 | contig 13993 bp, 13 predicted proteins | sample 9134231 | NCBI WGS metagenome assembly JAEEGL01 (sample SAMN16246548, study PRJNA631951) | gut metagenome | biome: gut microbiome; feature: rumen; material: fiber-attached | host: Bos | place: Iran: Karaj | collected 2018-10
ACAGCGAGATTGCCACATTATCCGACGCACTGAAGGAGAAGGAAGTTATTCAGATTACGAATTTGGCCTTTTTGAAGGGCGTTTTATCCGGCAAAAAAGTCATTGTCGTCAAAAGCGGGATCGGTAAAGTGAATGCGGCACGCTGTACACAGCTGCTGATTGATCGTTTTGCACCGGATTATATCATGAATTCAGGGATTGCTGGCGGTTTGGATCCGGAATTGACCACAGGCGATATTGTGATCGGCACAGGCTTAATACAATATGATTTTGATGTTTCGGGATCCGGATATGCAAAGGGATATCTTTACGAAGGCGATACCGATCAACCGACTGTATTTCAAGCCGATGCTTTTTTGATCGCGCGACTGGAAGAGACCATATGCCGATATTTTCCGCAAAAAACGCTGAAAAAAGGACGAATCGCGACGGGCGATCAATTTGTATCCGATGCTTCCAAGAGACAGCAAATTTGGAATGACTTCAAAGCATCTGCGGTGGAAATGGAAGGGGCTGCAATTGCACAAACAGCGATGTACAACAATATCCCATTTGCGGTTCTTCGCGTAATTTCCGATCAGGCGGATGGTAACGCAGCGCAATCCTTTGATGTTTTCGAAAAGGAAACGGCAGCAGTTTCATCTGCTATAATAGAAAAGTTTTTGGAATTTGATTGGCGGTCTCTTTAATCAGACCGCAGGAAATAAATGCAACAAGAAAGCGGTAGGGTAGTTAAGTAAATGAAGATTGAACCATACGTGCGGCGGGTCAACTATTATGAAACGGACCAGATGGGCATTGTCCATCATTCGAATTACCTGCGTTATTTTGAAGAGGCAAGAATAGATTTTATGCGGCAGATTCAGTGTAACGTACTTGATTTGGAACGCATGGGTATTATCATCCCAAACGTTGATGCATACGCTAAGTATCTACGTCTTTTGCGATTTGATGATTGCTTTACGGTGTCCGTGCATCCGGCGTCTTTTACGGGTGTAAAGATGAAACTTGAGTACACGGTTGTGCGGGAAAGCGAAATTTGCTGTACGGGATATACGACGCACTGTTTTGTTAACAATGAGATGAAACCGATGATTTTAAGGCATTCATTTCCGGAGCTGTTTTTACAGCTCAAAGAAGTTTTTGCCGGTTGAATAGAATTGCATCCAAGCGATGAAAGAGCACGAACGAGTTTTGCGCTCTTTTCATTTTTAAGTTTTACGTCTATAATAATAGAATAAAAGGGGTGAATAAAACAATGTTGCCATTGGGTATTATTGGAATTGGGAATATGGGGGAAGCTATTTTGCATGGAATACTCGCGCAAAAAGTAGCATCCGCTCAAGATATTGTAATTTATGATATAAATACGGAAAAAATCGAAAGATTACATGCAGAATTAGGGGTAAAAACGGCATCTTCGCTTCAAGTCCTGCTTGAAACCTGTGAATCTGTTTTGCTGGCTGTAAAACCCAATGTATGTGAGAAAGTATTACGCACCTGTCCGGACATGTTTGAAGGGAAGATGCTTTTATCGATTGTGACAGGGTGGAGTAGGAAACGATTATTAGGAGTTTTGCCAGAAAGCTGCCGCATATTGAGAATAATGCCCAATACGCCGTGTTTGGTGGGCGCGGGCATGGCGGCCTTTGATCTCGATCACACGTTGAATCCGGAGGAGCTGGATTGGGCGCAGAAGATATTTAAAGCTACGGGACGTGTAGCCATGGTGCCGTCTTATTTAATGGATGCTGTGACCGGAGTCAGCGGCAGTGGACCTGCGTATGTGTACATGTTTATCGAAGCGCTCGCAGACGGAGGTGTACGCGCAGGTCTGCAACGTGATATTGCTTACGAATTGGCCGCGCAGACGGTATTGGGCGCTGCAAAAATGGTTCTTGATACGGGAAAACACCCGGGCGCTCTCAAAGATGCGGTCTGTTCTCCGGGCGGCACGACGATTGAAGCGGTCGCTTCATTGGAGCGTGCACAATTGCGTTCTGCGGTCATAGACGCCGTGGATGTGTGCTGTAAGAAAGCACAAGAACTGAGTAAATGAAAGAAGTGACGATTTACACAGATGGTGCATGCTCCGGGAACCCCGGTCCGGGCGGCTGGGGCGCTATACTGATTTATAAAAATATTCAGCGCGAAATTTCTGGGGCTGAACCCGAAACGACCAATAATCGCATGGAGCTTATGGCGGCGATCGCAGGATTGTCCTTATTAAAAGAACCTTGCAAGGTTGACTTGTATACGGACAGCGCTTATTTGTGCAATGCATTTTCGTCTGGTTGGATCGGAAATTGGCAACGTAACGGCTGGCTTACATCCAAAAAACAACCTGTGGAAAACAAAGATTTATGGATGCAACTGTTGGCATTGTGTAAAACACATCGTGTTTTATGGAATAAAGTTCGTGGACACAGTGATAATTCGTATAATAACCGTTGCGACGAAATGGCTCGAAGTGCTATCAAGAGTTTAAAAAACCGATAGAAGGACTGCATGAGGGATTCATATAACTATTCGTTAAAGACAAGTTTAACGAATAGTTATATGAAAAAATGAGGGTAATGATGGACAATACCACCTATGATGAAAACAAAAAACGACTCTATACACAGAAAATCCGCGCGTTGCTACAGGAACTGCCTATTTGTTGCGGAACGTTTTTGCGCGGCATTGAAAGCCAGACATCGGTGCTGACGAGATACGGTTATGCAGTTGATTTAAAAGGTTTTTTCGATTATTTGACGAAAGAATCCGAAAAGTTTAAAGATAAACAGATTGTTGAATTGACCTTAAAGGATATCGATCGGGTACGCGCGTTGGATATTGAATTATATTTGGAACGGTTGTCTTTTTACACAAAAGGCAACCGTGAAATTGTCAATCAGGAGCGCGCAAAATCACGAAAACTTTCATCCCTTCGTTCATTTTTTAAATATTTTTATAAACGGGAAATGCTTTCGTCCAATCCTGCATCTTTGGTGGATGCGCCGAAGCTGCATGATAAGTCCATCATTCGATTGGAACCCAATGAAGTTGCCAATCTTTTGGATACCGTAGATAACGGTGACGGGCTGACTAAGCGTCAACGGCAATATCATGAGTTCACAAAAGTGCGCGATCTGGCTATTATAACGCTGTTTTTAGGCACCGGAATTCGAATTAGCGAACTGGTAGGTATTGACATCGACCACGTCGATTTTTCCAATAATGAGTTCTTGATTACTCGTAAAGGCGGAAATCAGGACACATTGGGGTTTGGTGATGAAGTCCGCGCAGCGCTTTTGCAATACTTATTGCAACGGGAGCAAATTCAGCCCGTGGAAGGTTCCGAGAACGCATTGTTTCTTTCCATCCAACGAAAACGTATTTCTGTTCGGGCTGTGGAGCTTCTGGTTAAAAAATATGCGTCTACCGCAGTACCGCTGAAAAAGATTTCACCGCATAAACTGCGCAGTACATATGGAACTATGCTGTACCATGAAACTGGCGATATTTATCTGGTCGCCGATGTACTGGGCCATAAAGACGTGAATACGACCAAAAAGCATTATGCGGATACATCTAAAGAGCGCCGCAGAATTGCGGCGCGTGTAATCAAGCTGCGCGAAGAAGATTTACCGTCTGACGACTAATCGCGCTTCTTGCGCTTCCCATGCAAAGAGGACGACGGTAAATCCGTGCGTCTTGTCGGCTTCAGGCGCTCTTCCCATTCCTTTAACAATTCAGCATCGATTTCTTCATGCGGGATCTCGATATCATCGTTTTCATCCGCAAAATACGAGCCCAGATATTCTTCTGTTTTTTCGACTACGACATCTGAAACGTCAATTTGTGCGTAATCTATTTTTCCCGAATCTGTTTCCAGACATTTGCAGCAGTTGTCGCAAATCTTGTCAGGGTCTAAGTCGCACCGATTGCATTCCCCGCATTCGTCGCAGATTTTCGTTTCGTTTAATACACAGTATTTCATCCTAATATCACTTTCATCCGTAAAAAATATTATTTTAGAACAAATAGTCCAAAATCAACCATTCTGTGGTATACTTATCGTACAGTATCTATTATAACACGAGAATCTGTTTCGGGAGGATGAATCTGATGGGAAAAGGCATGCGGACGCAGCAGAAAATATATGATTATATATTGGAATACCATCACAAAAACGGCATTACTCCTACGGTACGCGAAATTTGTGCTGCGGTTGGTCTGCATTCCACATCAGCTGTGCATGCGCATTTGAAAAGCCTGGAAGAGCAAGGACGTATTGCACGTACGCCGTCTAAGCAAAGATCGATCGTTATTCTGGAGCAAACGATCGATGAAAAGCTCGAAAATGAGCTGCCGATCAGCGTGCCGCTTGTGGGAAATGTTGCCGCTGGTCAACCTATCCTTGCCATCGAAAATATCGAAGAATCTTTTCCCCTCCCCCCTATGTTTATGCGTGGAGTCGAACAGGGAGAAATCTTCATGCTTCATGTTGAAGGCGAAAGCATGATTGACGCCGGTATTATGGCCGGAGATATTCTGATTGTGCGAAAAGATCTTAGCATCCAAAACGGAGATATTGTTGTGGCACGCGTCCGACGCGAACATGCTACGGTAAAACGTTTTTTTGACGAGGACGGTCAAGTGCGCTTACAGCCCGAAAACAGCAGCATGGACCCGATATATGTAACATATGCCGACTTGGAAATTGATGGAAAAGTAATCGGTCTGCTGCGCAGCTATTAAAGCCTCACATGCTATTTCAGACAGATCTGTCCAGCCTGAATCAATGCATTCAGCGCTTCCATGACGGCTATACGTCCGTGCGCATACGTTAACGCTCCCTGTATATAAGCAATATACGGTTCTCTAATCGGCGCATCGGCGCTCAATTCGATAGAAGCACCCTGTACAAAAGTTCCGGCTGCCATGATGACAGGATGCGTGTATCCCGGCATATCCCAAGGCTCAGGAACGACAAAGCTGTCTATGGGCGATGCTTTTTGGATGCTGCGGCAGAATGCAATCAGCGAATCTGCATTGGGAAAGCGTACGGATTGGATAATATCGGAACGCATATCCGTGCTTGCCGGAAGACTGACCATCCCTGCGTTTTCAAAGACTCTTGCAAAAAGCGCTGCGCTTTTCAAGCTTTGCGCGGTTACATGAGGCGCTAAGAATAAACCCTGAAAAAACGGCGCATATGAAGCGGCGTAGGAGCCTACTTCCCTGCCTGTCCCCGGGATGGTCCAACGGTGTTCGATGCGTGCAATAGCAGCGTTGGTGCCTGCAATATATCCGCCGGTGGGCGCGATTCCTCCGCCCGGGTTTTTAATCAGTGAACCGGCTATAACGTCGGCGCCGACATGCGTAGGCTCCTGCAATTGTGTAAATTCGCCATAACAGTTGTCCACCATAATCCACACGTCCGGAAATTCTGATTTGATGCGCGCAAACGTCCTTTTAAATGTATCTATAGTCATCGCATTGCGCCACGAATAACCTCTGGAACGCTGCGCGTATACAACCTTTATGGAAGAATCGCTGCGAAGGATATTCATAACGGCATCGATATCTATTGTTCCGTCAGGCAATAATTCAGTCTGCCGGTACATAATGCCACTCTCTCTTAATGAACCGGGGGTATTTTTCGTATCATCTATACCGATTGCCTGTTCCAGCGTATCATAAGGCTTTCCGGTAATAGATAACATAGTTTTGCCCGGCGTAAGCAAGCCGGAGAGCGCGGTAAAAAGCGCATGCGTACCATTGGCAAATTGCGGACGCACCAACGCATCATCCGTTCCGAAAACCTGTGCAAACACGCGATCCAGCGTGTCACGACCGATGTCGTCATAACCGTAACCGGTGGTAGGTGAAAAATGTCTTTGTGCGATCCTCTCTGAACGGAAAGTCTGTAATACCCGCAGTTGGTTGGCTGCCTCGATGCTGTCAATTTCGGTAAAAACTTCAGCTAATTCTTCTTCCGCACGCAATACAAAATTTACGACACGGCAGTCAATATTTAATGCGCGAAATACATTGGAATCGATCATCATTCGTTCTCCTCGGAAAAACTGATTGGCTGCAAAGGCGTGACGGAAGAAATCGCATGCTTATAAACCAGCATTTGCTTTCCTTCAATCTGTAACAGCAGAACAAAGGAGTCAAATCCCGTAATTGTCGCGTTTTTAATCTGAAAACCGTTGGACAGATAGATGGTGACTGCAGTTTTCGTTTTGCGAATTTGATTTAAAAAGCGATCTTGTAATCCTAATGGCGTTTGCTTACCGGCCATGTCTATTATTCCCCTTCCCTTTGGCTCAAAGTACTCTTGATGTAAGCCGTCACGTCTGAAGCAACTTGCGATACATCCTGAGGACTTTGCATTTCAAACCAGCGAATACGCGTATCTCTTTTGAACCAGGTCCACTGGCGCTTTGCATATCGTCTTGTTTCTCGTTTAATATCCGAGATCGCTTCGTCAAGCGTGCATATCCCATCAAAGTAGCGATACAGCTGTCGATAACCAATTCCCTGTAATGCAGGCAGGGATGCCGGATATCCGGCATCATAAATACGTCTTACTTCCTCAAGCAATCCCTGTGCGAACATCACATCTACACGCTGCTCAATGCGCTCGTATAATAACGCACGTTCCATGGTCAGGCCGACTAGAACCGCATCGTAAGGAGGTAATGCGCCTTGCCGATTTGAAAAGTCGCTTTCCACTTCTTTGTGGGCCGATAGGATCTCCAGTGCGCGGACGATGCGTTTTATATCATGCGGGTGCAATCGCTGCGCCGTTTCCGGCGCTTCGCGTTGGAGCCGGCGGTAAAGCGAACCGGGATTGTGGTTCTCCTGCTCTTGCAACTGTATGCGCAAGGCTTCGTTCGGCGGTGTATGCGCAAACTGTAATGGGTAAGTCAGGGCGTTGATATACAATCCGGTTCCGCCGACAACCAACGGCAGTTTTCCGCGCGAACGGATCGCAGCAATGCAGCAGTCCACATCTTCTCTGTATTTTGCGACGCTGAAGCTGCTATCGCCAATATCGAGAATATCGAGCATATGGTGTGGAACGCCGCTCTGCTCGCTTACAGTGGCTTTAGCGGTTCCGATATCCATGCCACGATAGAGCTGCATGGAATCGGCGGATATGATCTCAGCCTGCAAAGCCTGTGCCACACGAACGGAGACGGCGGTTTTTCCGCATGCTGTCGGGCCGACGATAATCGCAATACTATTCGTTGTCATACAATTCTTTTAAAAAGCTTTTGGAGCTCACGAGACTGCACCGTTACCATCACAGGACGTCCGTGCGGACAGGTCATCGGTATGCCTCCCGTATCAAATGCTTCAAATAGCTGGGATATTTCACGCTGGCTGAGCGCCTGTCCGGCTTTTATGGCGTGCTTGCAGGCGGATTGTATGATCCGTTCGCGTTTGAGTTCGGCAGATAAAACGGCATCACCGTTGTTTTGCAGCAACGCCAAGGCATCGCAGAAGAATGAACTGGCTTGTGCAGCCGGTATCGTATAAGGCACGGCCAGTATTTCGGGCATATGCGTATCTGTTGCGCCGAATTGGAAGCCCAATTCTTCCAAGAGAAGTTGGTTTCCTATGAATGTATCATACTGTTGCGCATCCAAGTGAACAATTAGCGGCATCAACAATAGTTGCGCGATTTGTTCTTTTGGTCTGGCGATGAATTCTTCGTAAAGAATACGCTCGTGCGCCGCATGCTGATCGATAATGAAAAGCGTATCCGCGCGTTCAATCAACAGATAGGTATGAAATAATTGCCCTGCGACTCTAAAATCAGGCTTCATAGGAAGCATGGTTTCCTGTTGTGATGATTCTGCGCGGAACTGCGGTCTCGGATCTAAGGGTATTCCCTTCGGAGCGGCAGTGATAGAGAACCGCGATATGCTTTGTCTGGGTGCGGAAGGTTCGCGTAGAGAAAAAGAGTGCCGCTCTTTGGGCGCGCGAAGATCGATTTTCTGGTCTTCATATTTTCGGTCGAATGGCTGAAAATCGGGCGTCAACGTCGACAAGGGAATATGTCGTTCGGCTGATAATGTTTCGCGAGAATCGGGCGGCTGCTGCGAAAAGTCACCTCCCAGTGCACGGCTGCAGGCGGCCTGCACTGCGCGTATAACGCGGCTTTCATCAGCAAATCTGACTTCCAGTTTGTTCGGATGGACGTTTACGTCTACTTCCCTGCTCGAGACTTGCAGCGCGATTACCGCAAATGGGAACCGACCATGCATCAGTCGCGTGTCGAAAGCGCGTTGCAGAGCGCCGGACATCGCGATGGATTTAATATATCGTCCATTGAGTAAAAAAGTTTGCTGCATGCGGTTTGGTCGGGACAGTTCCGCAGTACCAACGTAACCGCTTAACCGCAGATATCCGTCATCGAAAAAAATCTCTCTTAAGTGCGGACGAACATCCAATCCATATACAACACAAATGGCGCTGAGTAAATCGCCATTCCCGTCGCTTTGATAGACGGTTTTATCGTTATTGATATACTCCCATGCAATGTGAGGATGCGCCAATATCATGCGCGCGACATAGTCTCCGATATAGCTTCCTTCCGTGCGTGCTGTCTTAAGAAATTTCAATCGTGCCGGCACATTGTAAAAAATATCTCTGACTTCGATGGAAGTCCCGTTGGGACAGGCAATGCTTTTAGGCGTAGTCTCTTCCCCGCCTTCGACGCGTAGCATGGTGCCGACATCCGAATCGCGCGTTTTCGATCGAAGCTCTACGCGGGCAACTGCCGCAATGGAAGCCAGCGCTTCTCCACGGAACCCCAAAGTTTCAATATGGGTCAAATCATCCGCAGAGGTTATTTTACTGGTAGCGTGACGTTTGAAAGCAACCGCACAATCTTCGGGAAAGATTCCCACTCCGTCATCGGTTACCTGAATATAATCTATTCCGCCGTTTTTGATTGTGACCGTTATTCGGCTGGCATTTGCGTCAACGGCGTTCTCAACCAGTTCTTTTACGATGGACATGGGACGTTCCACCACCTCGCCTGCGGCGATCTGGTTAGCGATATGCGGCTGTAAAACGTGTATTTTGTTCATTGATCCTCCCGTGTCAGGCAGTTGCAGGCCCGTTGACGGAAATCATAAAGCTTGTCCAAAGCTTGTTTTGCCGTCAGATCGTCGATCGGTATTTGGGATAGTTCATGTAAAAGTGCTTCACCGGTTTCATCGGAAAGACTGGTTTGTGCGACAATCATGGGATTTTGTACTTTTTCGGGTTTCGGATTACTGGAAGACTGCGATTCCAAGTTGTCCAGGATCTCCTTTGCCCGGATGATAATACTGTCTGGCAGACCGGCCATGCGTGCAACCTGTATACCGAAACTTTTATCTGCGCCGCCGCGTACGATTTTGTGCAGGAACAGGATATCATCCCCTACCTCTTTGACGGAGATGCGATAGTTTTTAACGCCGTCGAGTTTTCCTTCCAATTCCGTCAGCTCATGATAATGCGTAGCAAACAAAGTACGGGCGCCGCATCGATGAATGTCCGCAATGTGTTCGAGCACTGACCAGGCAATGCTCAACCCGTCGAAAGTGCTTGTTCCACGACCGATTTCATCTAAAATCAAGAGACTTTTAGATGTAGCGTTGTGAACGATATTTGCTACTTCACTCATTTCGACCATAAACGTGCTCTGTCCGCCGGCCAGATCATCAGACGCGCCGACGCGCGTAAATATACGGTCGGTCAAACCGATTGTGGCCGTATCGGCCGGGACAAAGCAACCGATGTGCGCCATCAGCGTGATGAGTGCAATCTGTCGCATATAAGTGCTTTTTCCGGCCATGTTGGGGCCGGTAAGTATCAGCAAACGATTTTCCTGTGGATCCAGTGCCGCACTGTTTGGAATAAAAGCATTCTTTAGTGCCTGTTCTACCACTGGATGACGGCTGTTTTGAAGCTGAAGAACGCTTTCTTCGACGAGCTTGGGCCGGCAATAGCGATACCGTAAAGCGTCGCAGGCAAAGCTCTGATATACGTCAAGTTCAGCGAGCCATGTGGCATTGTGCTGTAAACGGTCGATACATTCTGTCAGCTGTTGCCGTATTTGGCAAAAGAGTTCATATTCGAGATTGATCAGCTGATCGTTTGCGCCCAACAAAGTGGTTTCAAGCTCTTTGAGTTCATCGGTGATATAACGTTCCGCATTCGCAAGCGTCTGTTTGCGTACATAATGATAAGGAACAGATGCTTGGTTGGCCTTGGAAACTTCAATATAATACCCGAAAACGCGATTATATCCGATTTTTAGGTTTTTGATCTTCGTTTTTTCCCGTTCACTGGCCTCCAATTCCTCAAGCCAGCGCGTACTGTGGGCAGTAATATCGCGGAGCCTGTCCACTTCAGGATTGTAACCGTCACGTATAATCCCGCCCTCTTTGACGCTGATCGGCGCATCCTTGTCGACGATCGCCGCGCACAAAAGTGAACATGTAACGGACATAATATCGAGTTGTGCCGCGGCCTGACGGTATGCTTCGCTTTGCAGCTGCTGTATAGTCGAAACGACATCCGGAAGAATTTTCAGCGTTTCTCTTAACGCCAGACAATCACGAGCATTTACGGAACCATATGCAATTCGGCTGCAAAGGCGTTCGATATCGTAAACCTTGTTGAGATGCTCGCGTAACGATTGGCGTATCATCGCTTCTTTTGTCAGTTCTTCTACTGCATCCAGCCGGCGGTTGATGGCAGAGATACTCTGCAACGGTTCTTCGATCCACGAACGCAGCATGCGGCCTCCCATGGCCGTCTGCGTGTCGTCAAGCAAATACAGAAGCGTGTTCTTTTTGCCTGCGCTTTCCCTGAGCGGGGTGGTCAGCTCTAAATTTCGTCGCGTAGAAACATCCAGAAGCATGTATGAAGAACGATTTAAAACGCTGACGGAACGGATGTGTGAAAGCGCGTTCTTTTGCGTATCCGCTAAATACGTCATCAATGCGCCTGCGGCGCAGATAGCGTATTTTTTATCCGCATATCCTGCCAGCGTATGTACCTGAAAGTGCTCCTTTAAGCGCTTTTGCGCCGTTTCAAAATGAAAGGACCTGTCTTCATAGCTGCGCAAATAATAATGAGCCTGTATCTGTTTAATAACGGACGCCTGTAAAAACAGAGCTTCATTTGCGATAATTTCAGACGGTTGCAGCCTTGCAAGCTCATCCATAATCTGTGCTGCAAGGTCCTCCCCATGGATCTCCGCGATCGTAAAGCTGCCAGTGGATACATCGGCGTAGGCAAGCCCGGCCGTGCGCTCACGGACGAACAGCGCAACGATATAATTGTTACGCCGTTCGTCCAACATCATTTCTTCGATCACCGTGCCCGGTGTGACGACACGTATGACGTCACGTTCTACAAGACCCTTGCTTAAAGCGGGGTCTGTCAATTGCTCGCAAATCGCGACACGGTAGCCTTTGGAGATCAAGCGATTGATATAACTGTCAACCGAATGATAAGGAACGCCGCACATCGGTACACGCTCATCTAAACCGCCGTTACGTCCCGTCAGAACGATTTCCAGTTCACGGGATGCTGTCAGTGCATCCTCAAAAAACATCTCGTAAAAATCGCCCAGACGGAAAAATAGAAGGCAATCAGAATATTTTTCCTTCAACTGGAGATATTGCTGTATCATTGGCGTAACGGTTGCCGGCATGCGTATTCTCCTTGCTTAAAGATTGGTTTCGATCAATGGCATCCGCCGCAGGTCGCGCAAGAGCCGGTACAGGCGATTCCGTCTTCATCCGGATCGGCATTTTCCATGCCGATGCATGCGCCGATCTCTTGGTTTACCTGCCGCATAAGTTTTTGAAATTCCGTCTGTGCATCGAGCAGTTCGCTGAACAACGGATTTTCCAGCAACATGCCTTCGATTTCTTGCGTATGTTTCGTTAAAGAAGCCACTTCGGATTTATCTAAGTCTTCGCCGGAAAGTATTTCCACCATTTTGTTCTGCGCATTTTGATATTCATCCAACAAAGCACGTACACCCTCATGAGCGTCTACCGCTTCGCGCGCGGCAATCACACGGCAAAATTCTTCCGATTCGCTCAATGCCATTCCCAATTCTCTTGCTTTGTCTAAAATCATAATCCATTCCTCCTGCATCGTTTTATTCATGAATAATTTCCCCGATCAACGAGTTCTTTTGTGTTTTTTTCACACCAACACGCAAATACTGACCGATCATGTCGCTATCTCCTGGGAAATACACCATTTTGAAATTCTGGTATTTCCCGTATGCCAAGGTTTCGGAACCGCGTGTGTCGCAACCTTCCACCAGAACATCTCCAACGTGGCCGATGTATTTTTCATTGTTCTTTTTCGTTTGCTTCGCCTGCAATTCGTTTAGCGCCAACAGACGCTTCTTTTTTTCGCTTTGCGGAAGCTGATCCGGCATAACGGCTGCGCGTGTGCCGGGCCTAGGAGAGTACATAAAGGTAAATGCGGCGGAGAAGTCCGCTTGCTTTACCAAATCTAAAGTATCGGAAAAATCGGCTTCGGTTTCACCCGGGAATCCGACGATGATATCCGTCGTGATCTCAATATCCGGTACTTCCCTGCGTAACTGCGCGACCAGATCCAAATATTGTCGGCGCGTGTATCCGCGGTTCATCAAATGCAGTATTCGATCGCTCCCCGATTGTACCGGCAAGTGGATGTGATGGCACACCTTTTCAAGATCAGCCATTGCTCCAATCAAAGCGGGCGATACGTCTTTCGGATGAGAGGTCATAAATCGTATCCGCCGTATGCCCTCAACATCAGCTGCGGCACGCAATAGTTCGGGGAACGTCATGTGAATATCCTTCCCGTAGGAATTGACGTTTTGTCCCAGCAGTGTAATTTCGCTGTATCCTGCGCGCGCTAAATCCGTTATCTCTGCAATAATGCGTTCCGGTTCGCGGGAACGTTCGCGTCCGCGAACGTAAGGAACGATACAGTACGAGCAGAAATTGTTGCACCCGAACATGATGGATACGCTGGTTGAAACGCCGGGAGCGCGAAAGGCAGGCAACCCCTCTACTACGCTGTTGTCAGGCTCTGCGTTAAAGAGAACTCTTTCACCGCTCATCACGCGTTGCAGCATATTGGGGAGTTCATGCATCTGATGCGTTCCGAAAATCAGGTCCACAAACGGGTAACGCTTGTAAAGCTTTTTCGCGACAGATTCTTGCTGCATCATGCAGCCGCACACTCCGATCAGAAAGTGCGGTTGTTCCTCCTTACGTTGTTTTAACGCGCCGATATTGCCGAATACGCGCTTTTCCGCATGATCGCGTACGCAGCAGGTGTTGAACAAGAGAAGGTCGGCTTCCTCTTTGTCGTCGGCAGGCGAAAACCCCGCGGCATTTAAGATTCCGGCCAGCTTTTCACTGTCGTTCATGTTCATCTGACAGCCGTAGGTTTCGATGTAATATTTTAAGCCTCTTGGCATGATTTCATCATGCAAACGCGTGAGCGTGTCCTGCTCTTGTGCAGACATTTCGCGCATGGTCATATTTGCAACCGTTCCGTTCTTAAATTAAAATCTATCAAAATATTATATCTTTTTCTGAAGACGCATGCAAGATAAATGACGTGTTTGCAAATTTCAAAAAATCCAAATTGGATGTTGACAATTTTGTGGTGATGCTGTATATTTAAGAACGTCGCTAAGTTTGGTCGCAAGTATGCACACATCGGGGTGTAGCGCAGCCTGGTAGCGCACGTGCTTTGGGAGCATGGGGCCGGGGGTTCAAATCCCTTCACCCCGACCAGATAATGGCCCCTTGGTCAAGCGGTTAAGACACCGCCCTTTCACGGCGGTAACAGGAGTTCGAGTCTCCTAGGGGTCACCAAATTTTCATGGGCCTTTAGCTCAGTTGGTCAGAGCGGTCGGCTCATAACCGATTGGTCCGGGGTTCGAGTCCCTGAAGGCCCACCA
>JAEEGL014229278.1_pt1 | contig 13993 bp, 13 predicted proteins | sample 9134231 | NCBI WGS metagenome assembly JAEEGL01 (sample SAMN16246548, study PRJNA631951) | gut metagenome | biome: gut microbiome; feature: rumen; material: fiber-attached | host: Bos | place: Iran: Karaj | collected 2018-10
ATTTCAGGAGGATAAGCAAACTTTTGATTATAAAGTCCATCTTTACTTCTAAAGTCAGGTATACCACTAGAAGTAGATACTCCTGCTCCTCCAAAGAATACTATATAGTTAGATTCATCAATTATTTTTTGTAGCTTATCTATATCTTTCATACATTTATTATAGCATTATTTGCTATAATTGTGCTATAATCATAATGAATTTGAAAAGGGAAGTGTGTTAAATGAATGCAATTATTATAACAATACTATCTGGAGTAGCATTCTTTATAGGATATTTAATTACTTTATTTGTTAAAGATGAAAAGAAATTAGTTACATTTGCTGTAGGTTTTTCTTTTTCAGTATTACTAGGATTAATTGTTTTAGATATATTGCCTGAGTGTTTAGAACATTTTGATAATAAGTGGATTATGATTCTTTGTATGTTAGGTGGGGTAGGATTATTAAAGATACTTGATTTATTTGTTCCTGAACATAATCATGAAGGACATGGTAAGAAGCATTTAGAGAGCCATTTGGAGCATATTGGACTTGTATCTACTATTGCACTATTCTTACATAATATCATTGAAGGAACGGCTTTATATACCACTAGTTTAAGTGATATTAAAATGGGATTATTAATGTTACTTGGTGTGTCTTTCCATAATATACCTCTTGGTATACAAGTATCATCTATGGTTAGAAATAAAAAAGAAAAATTATTATTAATAACAACACTAGCTTTATCTAGTATAGTAGGTATTCTAATTATAAATGTATTTAATATTCATATTAGTGAATTAGTTAATGGAATACTATTATCAATAACATTTGGTATGTTAATATATATAACAGTATTTGAATTATTATGCGAAGTAAAAGAACATATTAAAGATAAACCATTATTACTAGGTTTAATTATAGGTATATTATTTATAGTAATAGGATTTTTTATAGGTTAATATGAAAAAAAGTGAGAAATTAAAAATATTATTTGAAGATAAACATTTAATTATTGTATATAAGAAGAGTGGTATTCCAACTATTAAGAGTGATAATTATAGAAATAACTTATATAGTGAAGTATATGATTATCTACATAAAAAGAATCAAAGAGTTTTTGTAGTTCACAGATTAGATGCTGATACTAGTGGAATAGTAGTATTTGCAAAAAGTGAAAAAGTAAAAGAAAACTTACAAACTAATTGGGATAATGTACTAAGAGAATACTATGCAGTGGTACATGGCAATACTAAATCAAGTGGTGTTATCGAATCATATTTAAAAGAGACTAAAACTTTATTAACATATAGTACTAATGATAAAAGTGGTAAATATGCTAAAACTAGTTATGAAACCATAAAGCAAAATAAACAATATTCTCTATTGAAGATCAATATTGAAACAGGACGTAAGAATCAAATAAGAGTACATATGAAAGATAATAAAACTCCAATAGTAGGAGACAGAAAATATGGTATTAAAGATGGTTATAGGAACATGTTACTTGAAGCAAGCAGAGTATTCTTTGTTCATCCAATTACTAGAGAAAGATTAGATATTAAACTAGATATACCAAAGTTATATTTAGATATATTTGAAAGGACTAATAAATAGTCCTTTTTATTTGTAAAATAATTGTATAACTAATTATAATTTAATAGTATATTTACTTTTAATGATATAATTATTATAAGGAGGAGTTTAATATGAGAATACCAGTTAGAAGTGCTGCGACTATTACTGCTCTTGGGGCGGCAACTAGAAGATCTTCTCATCATGCTAGAACGACAAGTAGTAAACAACATAGTTCGAGTAGTCATTCTTATCGTGGCACAAATACTAATAAAAATACTACTATGAGTGAGCAAGATGTTTTAGGTGAATCATATTATAATCCTGATGAAGGTTACTATTTTTATAATGGTGAAGCAATTCCTAGTTCTCCTAATGAACCAATAGATCATAATCATAAAGATTTTACTATTAATGAAAAAACTTCAATAGATAGTTTATATGAACTTGGTAATAGTAAGAATGTAGAAGTAAGAAAAACAGTGGCTAGTTCTGAAAGATGCCCTGAAGATTTATTAATAAAGTTAGCTTATGATGAGAATGAAGATGTAAAAAAGGCAGCTGGTTTTAATCCTAAGTTTCCACTAGAAAAAATATTTGAACTTTCATTAATGGATGAATGTTTTGTATATGCTTTAAGACATAGAGTTGAAAAGTCTACTTCATCTGAAGAATTAACAGAAATATATAATTTTTATAGAGATCATTATCGTTATATTTCTCTTAGGGATTTTACTCGTCTTTCACAAATAATTAATGATAATAAAGAAAATGCATTAAGTGGGGCAGTAAATTATTTTAATGGTAAAAAAACTCCGATATCTACTTGGTATATTTTTGAATATTTTTGTAAAAATCCCAATTGTTCATTAGATATATTAGAGGAATTATTACATGTTGCGGATAGCACTATTAATGAATATGCATTTGTAGCTTTAGAAAAAAGAGCAAAAAGTGAAAAAACTTCAGTAGAAGATTTAAGAAGAATGGCACGTATTAGAAGTATAATGCTTCAATTGACTATTGCTAGTAATCCAAAATGTCCAGATGATGTACTATTATCTTTCAAAAATAAACCTGTAGGATTATTATTACCAAAGAATATTAAACAAAAAATTAGAGAAATAGAAGCAAGAAGAACAAATGATAAATTTAAACCTGTTCAAAAGGAAGAACAAATAGTTGAAACTATTGAAGAAAATAAACAAGAACAAGTAGATGAAGATAATACAGAATTAAAATTATAAAAAAAGACTAGTTAATCTAGTCTTTTTGCATGTAATACTATTTTTTTATTATTTGTATAGCAAGATGATAATGTAAGTATTTTATCGTTCGTATTTAGATTTACTTTGTAATTATATATACTTCTTTTTTTAATTGTTTTTAAGAATTTGTTAAAATCAGATAAGTTTTTGAATGAAGTTTGTATATAATAATCTTCATCTTTAATAGTGTAGGTACTAAAAACTTGGTAGTGGATTATGTTACTTTTTGTAATTATTGTAATAATATGATTTGAGGGTGTAGTATACCACTGTCTTTTTATAGTATTTTTGAGTGTACCAAACATAGACTTATCTTTTCTAGCATGTGCATATATGATTGTATTTTGATCAGAAAAGTCTTTTTTGTTTCTAAAATCCATGAATGGCCAACCACTACTTGAATAAGTCCTATCTAAGGCATGATTTAAGTAGTATGAGTTATTTTTTGTTTGTACAAATGGGTAACGTATGTAAGTTTTGTTTACTATTATGAAGCCTACAGTATCCTTATTCATTTTGATGTAATATTCTATATCTACGATGCGTTCTGTATCATTTGGAACATATCCTTTATTTACTTGTGTTATTAGTTCACTTATGTGTCTATTATCATTATGCCAAATTACTATTTTTATAGTGCAATAAAAAAATAATATTATTGAAATTAGTAATATTATTTTTTTCATATTTTTGTTAAATCAAATTATTGTTGTTGTGTTTCTTTTTTTTCTGCTGTTTTCTTTGGTGCAGCGGCTACATGTTGCGTAGGCTGTGTACCCCTAATGAATAAGTGTAGTTGACCTCCAGAACCATTTGCTAGTTTTGGTGGGTTAGTACCAAAGGCAACTCTTGCCCATACTAGACCACCTGGCCATTTAAATCTAGAATTCTTTTCATGTATCTTATTATTTATTTCAGCTTGTATCTTCTTTCTTTCTTCTCTAGCTCTATTATTAGTTATATAAGTCTTTCTAGTTAACTTATCATATCCAAGCCATATTGCAACACTATAATCTTTAGTAAATGTTACTGTCCATGCATCTTGAATAACTTCTTTACTTAATCCTAATCTTCTTAGTCTTGATTGATCATATGTACTTGTTCCAGTCTTAGAAGCTATTTGAGTTCCTTTAACTTTTACTTTAGGAGGTGTTACTCCTTGAAGAATATATGAAATCATATAAGCTGTTGTTGCTTTCATAACTCTCTTCTTTTCAAAGTTGAATTTTTCTACTATTTCTTCTGGACCATTCTTATAAACAATCTTTGTTATTGAATGTGGTTCTGTATAATAACCACCATTTCCAAATGCTGAGTAAGCTGCTGCTAATTGAACAGGACTTACTCCACTAAATGCTCCGATTGAATGTGCTTCATGAATATATTTAGAATTTCCTAAGTACTCTGGTTTAATACCAAGTGATGTAACAAATTTATTAATCTTATTATTACTTACTGCTTGGAATGCTTGTAGAGCACATGTATTTCTTGAATCAACTAAACATTCTTTTAGTGTTAAGAAACCTCTATATCTATAATCATAGTTTTGCATTATTCCACCATAAGTATATTTAACTGGTTGATCCATAAATGGAGTATATGTTGACCAGTTCTTATATTCAATACCTGGTCCATAATCAAATAATGGTTTAGCAGTACTACCTGGGTGACGTTTAATTTGAGTAGCATAGTTAAGTGACATTTCTGTTTTCTTATTTCTTCCTGCGCCTACTGCTATAATTGCTCCAGTCTTATTATTAATTACTCCAATACCTACTTGGATCTTTTTATCTTTGAATTTATGTTTTTTATAGAAGTTATTTATAACATCTTGTTTCTTTCTTACCATTGTTGTGTAGATATCCATAGATACTTCATATGGGTTATTACCAGTTCTATCAATTACTTCTTGTACTACTGTATCTATAAATCCTTGATATTTGTTTGTTTTAGTTTTTAATTTTTCTAAATGTTTTTCTACATCTACTTTTAATGCTGCTTTTGCTTCTGCTTCTGTTATAAATCCATGTCTTAACATTAAATTAATAACTTCATTTTTTCTTTCATTTGTTTTATCTGGATTAACATATGGATCATATTCACCAGGTGCTTGGAACATACCAGCTATCATAGCAGCTTCTACTAGATTTAATTGTCCAACACTTTTACCAAAGTATGTTTTAGATGCTTGTTCAACTCCATAAGAACCTCCACCTAAGTATGGAGCATTAACATAAAACTCTAGTATTTCTTCTTTAGTAAAGTCTTTTTCTATTTTAAATATTGATAAATATATATCAGTAAACTTTCTTACTATTCCTTCAATACCTTCTGCTTCAGTAGAAGTAAATGAATTCTTTGATACTTGCATTGTTATTGTTGAAGCACCACCTGCATTATTACCAGTGAAGTAACCATAACTAGCTATCATAAATCTTGGTACATCAATTCCATTGTGTTCAAAGAATCTGGCATCCTCTGTAGCAAGTATTGCATCTATTAAAACTTGTGGTAAATCTTTATATTCAATTATTTGTCTTTTCTCAGTACCTATTGTAGTAATAAGTTTACCTTGTGAATCATATATATTAGATGACTCTTGTTTATAAAGTAAATCTGTATTAAATTCAGGGGCATTAAAATAAATAAAGCAGAAGAATCCAAATCCAGCAAACACAAAAATTGCTATAAAAAATATGATTATAGCACTAATGATATTAACTGCACTGAATTTCTTTTTCTTAATAGCTTTTTTCATTTTATCCCCCATTTAATAAAGATTATAACACTAAATCAAATTACTTCAAAGTAAAAATTGTAATTTTTTTTAAAATTTTTAAAGTTGTATTTCAACAAGATAAAATGTTATAATACTTGTGTATTTGAGGAGACAAAAAAATGAAAAATTGTGTTGTTATTTATAATCCAAATAGTGGAAAACTATCTAACAGAGAAGATGTTAAAAAACTTCATAAAATACTAGAAAATTATGGTTATGAAACTAAGATAATATATACTGAATATAGAGGCCATGCTAAGGAAATAACTAAAAAACTTAAAAATGTAGATCTTCTTTTGTGTGCTGGTGGAGATGGAACTTTAAATGAAGTAATAAGTGGTAATATTGAAAGAAAACATCCAATACTACTTGGTCATTTACCTCTTGGTAGTGTTAATGATGTAGCTCATATGTATGGTATGACTAATAATACTATTAAGAATATTACTTTATTATTAAATGGAGTAGAAAAGAATATTGATGTTTGTTTAATAAATGGAAGCCCATTTGTATATGTAGCTTGTATAGGAGCATTTGTAGATGTATCTTATGCAACACCTCGTAAATTAAAAGAGAAATATGGAAAGATGGCCTATATACTTTATGCTATTAAACAATTAAAAGAGAAAATGGTATTTCATAAAGTAAGATATACTGTAGAAGGTGAAACTTATGAAGATGAATTTTCATTCTTCTTTATAACAAACAGTAATAGAGTAGCAGGAGTAAGTGTTAAAAATATATTAGATGATGTTAAACTTGATGATAATAAATTTGAAGTATTAATGTTAAAGATTAAGAATAAATGGGATATTATTAAAGCACTTCATTATTTAAAGAGAAGAGAATTAAATGATATACCAGGATTTACTTATTTTAAAACAGATCATATCAAATTAGAATTTGAAGAAGTTCCACCATCTTGGTGTATTGATGGTGATGAATTAATTCATAATGAAAAAGTATTTGATATAACTATTAATAAAGATAATCATATGCTTCTTCCTTCTAAAAATGTTAGTTTATTATTTGAGAATAAAATTGACGAAGAAGATAGTGAAATTGAATAAAAAGGATTTAAAAAATCCTTTTTTTATTTTATAATATTGATAATAGGAGGATATCAATATGGTATTAGTAAAAGCAATTATATTATTATTAGTTGGTTTTATTTTACTTGTTAAATGTTCTGATATATTTGTTGATGCGATTAGTAGTGTTGCATCTCATTTTAAGATGAGTAAAATGATGATTGCTCTTACTATAGGGGCATTTGGAACATGTGCTCCAGAACTAGCAATATCATTTAATAGTATTAGAATTGGTACAGGTGATATAGCTCTTGCTAATGTAGTAGGTAGTTGTATCATTAATATTATATTAGTAGTTGGTATAGCTTGTTGTGTATCTCCTATAAGAGTAAAGAATGAATCAATTAAAAAAGAGTTACCTATATTATTAGTAGTAACTTCTATGTTTGTTATTTCACTTTTATTCCATTGTTTTGAATATCCTAAAAATATACTTACTTTAAATAGATTTGATGGATTATTATATGTATTCTTCTTTATAATGTTTATGTTTTATATAGTATCTGTTGTTAAAGCAAAGAAGAGTCCATTTGATATTCATAAACCAAAATATAAAATAGGAAAAGCAATAATCTATACAATTATATGTGCAATTATAATAGTACTTGCTAGTGATTTAGTAGTAGATAATGCTGTAGTACTTGCATCTTTACTTGGAGTAAGTACTAAAATAATAACAATGACTATAGTAGTAATAGGAACATCCCTTCCTGAGATGACTATGACTGTATTATCAGCTAGGAAGGGCGAATTTGATATAGCTCTTGGTAACATAATAGGAACTAATATATTTAATATAGGAGTAGTACTTGGAATACCTATATTAATATATGGTGGATTTAATAGTAGTAGTTTCAATATAATAGATATGATATTTGTTCAATTAGCTGCTACACTTCTATATTTATTCTCTAGAAATGATAGAGTTTTATCTAGAAAAGAAGGAGCAGTATTCATAATATTATTTGTTATTTATTACTCATATTTGTTTATATTTTAAGACTTTTAAAGTCTTTTTTATTTGCAATATTATTCATTTTTTTTTATAATAATTCTGTGGGGTTTGAAAGGATTTATTATGAGGAAAAAATTCGGTACTAGAGTTAAAAACGTACCTGGTATGATGCAATTAAATTGCGATATAAGAACTAAAAGACAAGAAGCTTATCTATTTGCTAATCAAAGATATGATGTAACAGAATTATTAAAATATTTAGATAAGTATAAAAAGAAAGGTGAACATATTACATTCTTCCATGCATTTGTTAGTGCACTTGGAAAAGTATTTTATAATAGACCAGTATTAAATAGATTTGTTAAAAATAGAAGAATTTATCAACATAATGATGTATCGTTTGCTTTTGTAGCTAAAGTAGGATTTGATGATAAAGCAGAAGAAATGATGATTCAATGCAAAGTTGATCCTAAAGATAATGTTCATACTATTAGTGAAAAGATATCTAAGAAAGTTAATAAAGTTAGAGAAGATGCTAATAATGTTGATAAGAAAGGTGCTAATAGCGCTATGGATATATTAGCTAAACTTCCTAATATTATTAGAGTACCTGTTGTTGGATTCTTTAAATGGATGGATAAGATTGGATACTTACCAGACTTCTTAGCTGATGATAATATTTATTATAGTAGTTTAATATTATCAAACTTAGGAACATTTAAATTTGGAGCAATTCATCATAATATACATGAATTTGGTATATCAAGTGGTCTTGCTACAATAGGTGAAATAAGAGATGAAGAAATATTAGTTGATGGAAAAAAACAAATAAGAAAAGTATTTGAACTTGGAGTTAATTTTGATGAAAGAAGTAATGATGGTTTTTATCTAATTAAATCTCTACAAATGCTTCAATATATTTTTGACCATCCAGAGATGTTAGAGGATGATGCAGATGCAAAAATCAAGATTGAAAAATAAGGAATTAAAGGGAAAAGGAAAAAAAGATGAAATGGCTAATCCTTGGGAAAAGTTTTATCCTGAGGGTGTAACTAGTGATTTAGTATTTCCAGAAACTACAATGGTTGGATACTTCTTAGATAGTGTATCTAGATATCCAGAAAATATAGCTATGGAGTTTTATGGAAGTACATATACATATAGAGAATTATATGAAAGAATTAGAAAGGCAGCTGCTTCTTTAAAGAGTTTAGGTGTTAAAGAGGATGATAAAGTTGCAATTGTAATGCCTAATACACCTCAAGCTTTAATTCTTTTTTATGCCATTAATATGGTAGGAGCAATTGCTTTAATAATTCACCCACTTAGTGCTGAAACAGAAATACAACGTTTCTTAAGTGAAAGTGAAGTTAAGTTCTTACTTGTACTAGATTTAGTATATGAAAAAATCCATAATATAGCAGATAAGACAGTACTTGAAACAATAGCTATTGCTACTGCTGGAGATGGACTAAAAAATATTAAGAAATTTATTTATAAATTTAGAAAGATTGGACAAACTCCTAAGATTGAGTTAACTGATAATATCATGACTTGGAATGAGTTTTTGAATTATGGTTATGGATATGAGGGAGAAATAACATGTTTAAGAAGGAAAGATGATCCAGCTGTTATTTTATATAGTGGTGGTACTAGTGGAGATCCAAAAGGAATAGTACTTTCTAACTATAACTTTAACTCACTTGCTCTTTCTTGTCATAAGATGATAGAACAATCTGGACCAGAAGAATCAGTACTTGCAATATTACCAATATTCCATGGATTTGGACTTGGAGTATGTATGCATACTGCTCTTGGATGTGGAATGAAAACTATATTAGTTCCTCAATTTAATCCAAAAGAATTTGGTAAATTATTACATAAATCAAAAGCTACAATAGTAGCAGGAGTACCTTCATTATTTGAATCTTTAACACAAACTAAATTAGGTAAAAATGATTTAGAGAATTTAAAGGTTGCTATTAGTGGTGGAGACTTTATGTCTGCTGATTTGAAGAAAAAAGTAGATAAATACTTCAAAGATCATGGAAGTAGTGCTGAAGTAAGAATAGGATATGGTTTAACTGAAGCTAGTGCTGCTATATGTGTTACTCCAACTGGACATTATAAAGAGGGTTCAATTGGAATACCATTCCCAGGTACTAGAGTAAAAATAGTTAAATTTAATTCTCATATAACAGCAGATATTGGTGAAGAAGGAGAATTATGTATAAGTGGACCAACAGTAATGATGGGATACTTAAATAATCTAGAAGAAACTATTCAATCTCTTCAAGAACATAAAGATGGAAGAGTGTGGCTTCATACTGGAGATGCTGCTTCTATGGATAAAGATGGATTTATATTCTTTAGACAAAGAATTAAAAGAATGATAGTTTCAAATGGATATAATCTATATCCAAGTTATATTGAAACAGTTATTAATTCTCATCCAAAGGTATTTACTTCTACAGTAATTGGAATACCTCACCCTAAGAAAGTACAAGTTGCTAAAGCATTTATTGTACTTAATGATGGGTTAAAACCAACTAAAGAAATAGAAAGAAGTATAAAAGAACATTGTGAAAAGAACTTAGCTAGATATAGTTTACCTGCAGAATATGAATTTAGAGATTCTCTTCCTAAAACATTAGTAGGTAAAGTAGCTTATACTAAGTTAGAAAAAGACTTACATGAAGAAGTACAAGAAGCTTCTAGTGAAGAAAACAAATTAACAAAAAGAGAATTAAAAAAATTAAAGAGGTTAGAGGAAAAAGCAAAGAAAATAATAAATAAAATATCAAAAATTGGTAGGGAGTGATTAATATGAAAAAATTTGATGTGGCTATAGTAGGAGCAGGTCCAGCAGGACTATTTAGTGCTTATGAGTTAATAACTAAAAATAATAAACTTAAAGTAGCACTAATAGATAAAGGACATAGAGCTGAAACCAGAATGTGTCCAATGAAAGTTAATGGTGGAAAATGCTTAAACTGTAATCCTTGTCAAATTATGTCTGGTTATGGTGGAGCAGGAACATTCTCTGATGGAAAGTTAAACTTTATTCCTAAACTTGGTAAAAGTGATTTATTTAAATATATGTCTCAAAGTGAAGCATATGATATTATAGATGATACTGAAAAGATATTTACTAAGTTTAATATGGATAGTGAAGTATATCCATCTAATATGGATGAAGCTAAAGAAATTCAAAAAGAAGTAGCTAAAACTGGAGCTAGACTATTAATCATTAAACAAAAACATTTAGGTAGTGATAAATTACCGCTTTATATAAAAGAATTTACTGATTTCTTAGAAAAGAAAGGTGTTACTATTTATCAAAATACTGATGTTATTGATATTGTAAGTAATGGTAAAAATGATCATGATTTAATCATGAAAAATAAGACTAAAGATGAAACAATTAATGCTAAGAATGTAATTGTTGCTCCTGGTAGAACTGGTGCTAAATGGATTCAAGAATTAGCTGATAAATATGAAATACCATATACATCACAAAGTATTGAAATTGGTGTTAGAGTAGAAGTTAGAAAAGAAATACTAGAAGATATTACTAATATTATTTATGATCCAACTATATTTATTAAGACTGATACTTATACTGATGAAATAAGAACTTTCTGTACTAACCCAGGTGGTTATGTAACAAAAGAAAATTATTATGGATTTATTTGTGTTAATGGTCATTCATTAAAAGACGTTAAATCTATGAATTCCAACTTTGCTTTTATTAGTAAAGTGGGTCTTACTGAACCAGTTACTAACACAAGATTATATGGAGAGAGTATTGCTAGAATAGCTAATACTTTAGGAGATGGAAAACCAATAGTACAATGCCTTAGAGATTTAAGAAAAGGAAGACGTTCTGATTGGAAGAGAATCAATAAAGGATTTATTGAACCAACTTTAAAAGATTGTGTTGCTGGAGACTTATCACTAGTACTTCCTCATAGAATAATTACTAATATTCTAGAAGGACTAGAAAAACTTGATAAGATAATACCTGGTGTTAATAATGATGAAACATTATTATATGGACCAGAGATTAAATTCTTTAGTAATGAAATAACTACAAATAACAAATTCAAATTAGAAGATTATGATATATACTTTGTAGGTGATGGTTCTGGTAAAGCAGGTAATATAGTTACTGCTGCTGCTACTGGATTAATTGCTGCTAGAGATATATTAGATAGAAAATAAAGAGGGTCACCCCTCTTTTTATTTTGTAGGAAATAATATGAAATAAAATAATATTCTTGCTTTAAAAAAGTATTAATGTATGATAAAATATTTGTTAGTAAGGAAGGTATGCGCAGTGGGAAAAGTAATATCATTAGTAAACCAAAAAGGTGGAGTAGGAAAAACAACAACAAGTATAAATTTATCTAGTTCTTTAGGACATTTAGACAAGAAAGTATTATTAATAGATTTAGATTCTCAAAGTAATACTACTACTGGTCTTGGTATAGAAAGAGCTAAGATTAAAAAGAGTACATATGATGTTATAATGGGGGCATGCGAAATTAAGGACGCTATCATTAAGACACCATTTAAAAATTTAAGTATAATACCATCTGTTATAGATTTAGCAGGTGCTGAAATAGAATTAATGCAACTAAGTATGCAAGATAGACAATTTATCATGACTGAACAATTAAAGAATCAAATTAATAAAGTTAGAGATAGATATGATTATATTATTATAGATTGTCCTCCTGCTTTAGGTATTTTAACTACTAATGCTCTAGCTGCATCTGATTCAGTATTAATACCTATTCAATGTGAGTATTATAGTTTAGAAGGAGTTAATCTTTTATTAAAAACTATATTACAAGTACAAAAGAGAGTTAATCAAAATTTAGAAATAGAGGGTGTTTTATTAACTATGTTAGATGGTAGAACATTACTTGGTCTTGAAGTAGTAGAAGATGTACGTAAATTCTTTAATGAGAAAGTATTTAGTACTATTATTCCAAGACTAGTTAAACTAGTTGAAGCACCAAGTCATGGAAAACCAATTATAGAATATGATCCAAAGAGTAAAGGGGCTCTAGCATATTTAAATTTGGCTAAAGAGGTGATTGAAAGAAATGGAAACAAATAATAATAAGAGAAAGGCTTTAGGAAAAGGACTAGAACAATTATTTAGCAATGAAAGTTTATATTCTAATCCACTTGATTCATTGGATGAAATAAGTCATAATGCTAAAAAAGAAGATATTGTTGAAGTAAATCTAAATGATTTAAGAAGTAATCCTTATCAACCAAGAAGAACTTTTGATGAAGAAAAGTTACAAGAATTAGCTGAATCTATTAAAGAGTTTGGTGTAGTTGAACCTGTTATTGTTAAAAAGAGTATTCATGGTTATGAAATAGTAGCTGGTGAAAGAAGATGTAAGGCTGCTAGAATGGCAGGCTTAGAAACTGTACCAGCTGTTATTAAAGAATTCTCTGATGAAGATATGATGCAAATAGCATTACTTGAAAATATTCAAAGAGAAGATTTAACTGCTATAGAAGAAGCTGAAGCTTATCAAAATCTTGTTGGTAAACTAGGTATTTCTCAAGAAGAATTAGCAAGACGTGTAGGAAAGAGTAGAAGTTATGTTACTAATATGATTGGTTTATTAAAACTACCATATGAAGTAAAACAACATATACTAAATGGATATATATCTATGGGACATGCTAGAGTACTTAGTAAACTAGAAGATACTGATAAAATACTAGAATTAGCTAAAAGAGTTATGAATGAACATTTATCAGTAAGAGCACTTGAAGAAATAGCAAGTAATCCTAATTATGAAAGAAAAAATAAAATTAAAGTAAATAGACCTACAAGAGAATATGATTATGTAGCAGATGCATTCACAGAAAAGATTGGTAATAAAGTTAAGATTCAAAATAAAAAGATTGTAATTCCTTTTAATAGTGAAAAAGACTTAGAAAGAATACTTGAAATATTAAATGTAGAAGTGAAAGTTGATTAAAATGGATAAAGATTATAAAATAGGAAGCAAAGTTATTATGAAAAAGGCACATCCATGTGGAACAAACCTTTGGGAAATAACTAGAGTAGGCGTTGATATTAAAATAAAGTGCGTTAATTGTGGTAGAAGTATCATGATGGATCGTATGGAGTTTAATAAAAAACTTAAAAAGGTGAGTGAATTATAATGTTTAAAAAAAGGAAGAGAATAAGTCCTGTTATGACATTTATCATTCTTATAATAGTAACTATACTATTAAGTGGTTTTCTTCACTTATTGAAGTTTCAAAGTGAATATACTACTGTTAGTGCTACTGGTTCATTATTA
>JAEEGL015249720.1_pt1 | contig 13993 bp, 9 predicted proteins | sample 9134231 | NCBI WGS metagenome assembly JAEEGL01 (sample SAMN16246548, study PRJNA631951) | gut metagenome | biome: gut microbiome; feature: rumen; material: fiber-attached | host: Bos | place: Iran: Karaj | collected 2018-10
AAGTTTTGATGAAAAATTTGTATCTTTATTTTTTTGAGGCAGACTATGGAAGAAGTAGATTTAAAAGAATTGTTTGGTGTGTTTTGGATAAAGAAATATATAGTAATTGCTATACTTGCTGTATTTGTAATAGCAGGTCTTATCTATACATATAAATTTGTTGAACCAGAATATAAGTCATATACAACATTAATTTTAGGTAGAATCAATTATATGGATGTTAATCCTGAGGATACAAATGCCATTTCTCAACAAGAAATTAATATCAATTCTAATTTAGTTTCTACTTATAGTGAGCTTATAAAAAGTGATACACTAATTAGGACAGTTCTTAATAATCTACAAAAAGATGATATAGATGAAAAAGAATTAAAGAAATCTATAGATGTAACAAGAAAGTCTGATACAGAATTAATTGAAATAACTGTAAAGAACAAAGATCCATATATTGCTGCTTCTATTGCAAATGAAATATCTAGTGTATTTTCTTCAAAAGTTGAAGAAATATATAAAATTAGTAATGTTTATACAATAGATCCTGCTATTCCAATGAGTGAACCATATAATATTAATCATACAAGAGATATTGTTGTTTCAATTTTACTTGGACTACTTGTCTCAATTGGTTATGCTCTTGTTGTTTCAATGCTTGATAATACAGTAAGAACACCTCAAGATGTAGAAAATGGTGCTGGATTAAAAACATTGATTTCTATTCCAAAAATGGATAAAGAAAAAGAAGAATCAACAGAGCTTATTACTTTTTCAGATGGAAAGAGTATAGTTTCAGAAACATTCAAAACATTAAGAACTAATGTACAATTTACAAATATTAATAAAAAAGAAAATAAAATAATGCTTGTAACAAGCTGCTACCCTTCAGAAGGTAAAAGCTATGTATCAGCAAATTTAGCAGTTACATTTGCTCAAACAGGAAAGAAAGTAATATTAATTGATGCAGATATGCGTAGAGGAAGACAATCAAAAGTATTTAATAAACCAAATACTTTAGGTCTTTCAAATTATCTTTCTAATTTAGACTCAAATGGAATTGAAATACATGAAAAATTAGGTAGTTTTATTACTGAAACAGATATACCAAATTTAAGTATTATTACTTCTGGAAACATTCCACCAAATCCATCAGAATTATTAGATTCCGATAAATTATTTGATTTGGTAAAAGAGTTAGATGAATATTTTGACACAATAATATTTGATGGACCACCAATTCTTCCTGTTGCAGATTCACTTATACTTGCTAGAATAGCTCACTCAACACTTATAGTTGCACTTGCAGGAAAAACTAAAAAAGATGAATTAATTGAAGTAAAGAATTCTGTTCTAAATGTTGGAGGAAGAATTATTGGTGTAGCATTAAATAAAGTTAATATCGATTCATATAAATATGAGAAAAAATCATATTACTATTATTCACAAAATGATGAACCCAAAAAGAAAAGATTTAATATTTTAAAATTAATCAAACATAAAATTGAAGAATTTAGAAATAAAAGAAGAGCAAAATTATTAGAAGAATCATATAAGAAAAAGAAAGCTGAGGTAGAGGTTGCAGATAAAGAAGATAATTCTAATAATTATAGCTTATTTGAGAATAAAGAAGAAATTATAGAAGAAAAACCAGCAGAAGAAGTAAAGATTGAAGAAAAAGCAGAAGAAGTAAAAACAGAAGATATTAAAGTTGAGAAAGTGTCTTTTGGAAAAGAAGAAATAATTCCTGAAATAGAAGTTGAAGAAAAGAAGGAAGAAAAAATAGATTCTATTCCAGAAGAGAAAAAAGATGTTGATGTTGAAGTGGTTATTGAAGAAAAAGAAGAATTAACATCAGATGATAAAAAAGAAGATGCATTTAATAAAGTTTATAATGAAAAAATTAGACAAATCACAGATTCATTTAAAGCATTTAAAGAAAGCTTAGTTAAAGATTCAAAAAATATATCAACATATATTAAAGATAAAAATGATCAAATTAAAACAAAAATAGAAGAAGATAAAAAAGAAAAAGAAGCTCAAGTTCTAGAAGAAGAAAAGAAGATTGCAGAAGAAGAGATAATGAAAGAAAGAGAAGAATCTTCTGAAGAAATAGTAAAAGATGATATAGTAATAGATGAATCAGATAAAAAATTAGAAGATGAATTATTTAAAAGAGAACTTGAAGAAGCTGAAAAAATGAAAGCTTTAGAAGAAGAAAAAGCAAAATATTCTGAAGAAAAAGAAAAACTTAAAGAAGAAAAGAGAAAGATAAGAGAAGAAAAATCAAAAGAACGTAGAGAAAAAAGAAAACAAAGAAGAGAGGAAAGAGAAGCACGAAGACAATTCGTTAAAGAGGCAAGAGATAAACAAAAACAAGAAGCAAAAATTAACGAAGATATCCTAGAAGATAATCTTTACCCAAAGACAAAAGATTATAAAGATTTGTAATATGAATAGCCAATTAAAAATTGGCTATTTTTTTATACAAAAAACTCAATAAAATATTGAAATTTGCACCCATTAAATATATAATATAAAAAGGTTAAAAAGGAATTAAAGTACGACTTAAGGAGGCTTAAAATTTGAGAAAATATTTTGGAACAGACGGAATAAGAAGAATTGCAAACACAGAGCTTACGCCAGAGCTTGTTTACAAAGTTGCAAAAGCAGGTGCTTATGTACTTTCAAAACATTCAGATCATGCACCTACTATTTTAATTGGAAGGGATACTAGAATATCAGGTACACTTATAGAATCTTCAATGACAGCAGGATTTTTAAGTTTTGGGGCTAATGTTATTTCTCTAGGAGTTATGCCTACTCCAGCAGTAGCATATTTAACAAGAAAACTAAATGCTGATGCAAGTGTTGTTATTTCAGCATCTCACAATACATTTGAATTCAATGGTATTAAATTTTTTAGTAATAAAGGAATGAAAATACCAGATGAAATAGAAGAAGAAATTGAAGAAGTAATGGATTCAGATAAATTAGAGGAACTTACAGCTGTTCCTCATAAGATAGGCGTACAAGAAATTAAAACTGAATACATTGACGATTATGTTAAATTCTTTAAAGATACATTTTTAAATGACTTTAAAGGAAAAGGCTATAAAGTTGCAATTGATACAGCAAATGGTGCAACATATGAAGTTGCAAAAAAAGTATTTGAAGAACTTGGTATTGATGCAACAATAATTGCAAATACTCCAGATGGAATTAACATTAATGAAGGATGTGGTTCTACTCATCTAGATAATATTTCAAAATATGTTAAACAACATGATTTTGATTTAGGTATCGCATATGATGGTGATGGAGATAGATGCTTAGTAGTTGATGAACATGGTGATGTAATGGATGGAGATGTAATTATGGCGATTATATCTGATTACTTAAAATCAAAAGAATTATTAAGCAAAGACACTATAGTTGCTACTGTAATGAGTAATCTAGGATTTAGAAAATATGCTGAAGAAAATGGATTTAACTTTGTAGCTACAAAAGTTGGGGATAGATATGTTTTAGAAAACATGTTAGAAAATGGATATAACCTTGGTGGAGAACAATCAGGACATGTTATACTTCTTGATTACAATCCAACAGGTGATGGTATTTTAACATCTCTAATGGTATTAAAAGCTATGATGATTAAACAAAAGAAAGCATCAGAGTATAGAAAGATTATTAATATCTATCCACAAGTGTTAATTAATGCAAAAGTATCAAACGAAAAAAAATATGATTATGAAAAAGATAAAGAGATAATGGCAGAGATTAAAAAACTTGAAGATGATTTTTCTGGAAATGGTAGAGTTTTAATTAGACCTTCAGGTACAGAACCAAAAGTAAGGGTTATGATTGAAGGACAAGATATAGACTATATAACAAAAAGAGCTCAGGAACTTGCAGACTTAATTGAAAATAAATTAAAGTAAATGGAGGAAAAATTAATGGGACGCGATCTTGAAAGATTTGAAACAGATTACATGATGCCAGACTTTTGGAAGGCATGGATTACTGCAAAGGCGATGCAAAATTCAAATTTTATTCATGATAAACATGAAGCAATTGAAAGAGATGAAAGAGGATTTGCCAGAGTAGAAACACTAGGCTCATATTTGGGACAATATTTAACTTCAGAGAAAAACAATGGACAGATTTGGGGTGGAATAGATCCTGATGCTAGAGAAGACCTAATTGATAATAAAAGATTAGCACAAGTATATGTCTTTCATATTATGACAGATAGAGGAATGTGTGATGTTATCGTTGATCAAAACGGTAAAGATATGGCCCAAGTTTATATGCAAGATCAAAATGGAAAAAATTTTGAACTTGATAAAAATGTAAAAACTAAAATTCTTACAATGGCAATGAATACAAATATATCACAAGAGGAAATTAAAAATGTAATAATGCCAGAGAGTGTTGCTGAACTTGCAGATGGCGTTGCCAAAGGAAGAAATTTAGTTCCAAAGACTAGAGGAGAAACCATTGATAGAGTTAATGAGCAAAGAAAGAAAGATGGCAGAAGACTAGTTGAAAAAGATGATAATGTAAAAGCTGAAGAAGATATGCAAAAAGCAGAAACAGAAGAGAAAAGACTTCTTGGAATATGCACTTCTGCAGGAATTACAATGGAACAACTTGAAAAAATGTGCGATAGAGAAGGAATTACTCCTGAAAGCATATTAGTAATTAAAGAACAAGCTGTAACACCATCTATGGAAGGAACTATCGCAAGAGATGCTGTTAAGGTTGGCGGAAAAGTTTTAGCAATTAAAACAAAGCCATTAGATAATGGTAGCAATAATAAAGCTTTAATTACTTCTAAAGATATGGACAGAACCTTAGCAGGAACAGATAAGTCTGAAGAAATTCTAGGTACTGTTGCTTTCGATACAAAGGATGAGAAAGTTGATAGAACTGACGAAGAAGATTTTATGGACTATGTTAAAACAGACGGAAAAGGTTATAAAGCTCACTATATGGGTGAATTAAAAGGAAGTAAAGTAAGTATAGATGAAAAAGCATTATATGTTGCTGAAGCAAAATATGCTAACTGGAAAATCGGACAAGCTCTAGAAGCAGCTCAAAGAGAACCGTCTCCAGGAACTACTAGAATGACAGAAGCAGCATTAAGAGAAAGAATTTTGGTTGATGAAAGATTTGGTTTGGCACCAATGTCTCAGCAAACCAGAGACACTTTGGATTCTGCTAATAAAACATTAGATAAAGATCCTGATCAAATGAAAATTGAAGTTGGACATGTTACTGCAATGGCAGAAGTTATGCACGAGGGTGATGCAGCTTTTCAAGAAAATATTTTTAAAGTACTTCATGATGAGATGGAATACAAAATTGAAATGCTTGAAAAAGAAATGAAAGCTGAAATCGATGGTGCTCAAGATCCTGTTGAAAGAAGTGGTAAAGAAACAGAATTAGCAACTAGAAAAAGAGAAATAGTTAGTGAGTATAGAGGATTATTTACTACAGTTGCAAGTTATTATACTTTCCCATTACCACAAGAAATAGAACAAGATATGAAAGCTCATGAAGATGAGGCATATGAGGCAGAAGGTAAAGCAGAGGCAGATGAAGATTTAACTAAAATGAAGGAAGGAATAAAAGGAGCTATTGGACTAGGATATGATCCACAAGATCCTTTATACACAGATGATGGTGAGCCTAAAATGCCAGGCCCAAATGATAGGAGAGGCAGATATTAAAAAAGGAAGTTGATTATATGGAAAAAAGAAATATATTAATTGGTGGAGCTTGGCCTTATGCCAATAGTTCACTGCATTTAGGACATATAGCAGGACTTATTTCTGGAGATGTTCTAGCAAGATATTTTAGATTAAAAGGTGACAATGTATTATATGTATCTGGATCAGACACACATGGTACACCTATAACAGAAAGAGCAAGAAAAGAAAATAAAGAGCCACAAGAAATAGCTGAATATTATGATGCTGAATTTAGAAGAATGTTTGATGGTCTACAATTTTCATATGATCTTTATTCAAGAACATTTGAAGATTATCATAAAGAAAAAGTGCAACAATTATTTAGAAGACTTTATGATAATGGATATATATATGAAAAATTAGAGAATCAAGCTTATTGTGAGAAATGCGGTAAATTTCTTTCAGATAGAGAAGTTGTTCTAACTTGTCCAGAATGTGGAGAAGAAACAAAGGGAGACCAATGTGATAAATGTCTTCATGTTCCAACAGGAGAAGAATTATTAAAAGGAAATTGTATTGTTTGTGGAAGCAAAATTGTTGAAAGAGAAAATAAAGTTTTATATTTAGCACTTTCAAAATTCCAAAAACAAATTGAAGAACATACTAAAAAAGTAAATCATGAGTGGAGAGTTAATGCTCAAAATGAAACAGATAAATATTTAAAACAGGGTTTAATAGATAGAGCAGTAACAAGAGATTTAAGCTGGGGTGTTAAGATTCCAGTTGATGGATATGATGATAAGAGAATGTATGTATGGATTGATGCTGTTTTAGGATATCTTACAGATACAATGAGATTATGTGAGAATAGAACAGATTGTACATGGGAAGATTTCTGGAAAGAAGGACACAATAATAAGATTTATATGTGCCATGGAAAAGATAACATTGTATTCCACAGTATAATTCTAAATGCATTATTACTTGGCCAAGAAGATAATTACCATCTAGTAGATACAATAGTTTCTGCTGAATACTTAAATTACAATGATCAAAAATTCTCAAAGAGTAAAGGAATTGGTATGACTGCTCTTGAAGCATTAGATATTTATGACTCTGATTCATTAAGATATCATCTAATTTCTAATGGCCCAGAGAAAAAAGATACTAATTTTACAATTGAAGATTTTGAAAATACTCATAATGGGGAAATGGTTAATAAGTTTGGCAATCTAGTAAATAGAACTCTAAAATTCAAAGGTCTAGAAGAAATTCCAAATGGAACATTAGATCCTGAAATTGAAAAAGCAATTAAAGAAACTTATGTTAAAACAGGTGAATTAGTTGAAAAATTAGAATTTAGAGAAGCGCTAAGAACAATTATGGAACTAGTTGAACTTGGAAATAAATACTATGATGAAAAACAACCATGGATAGCTAAAAAAGAAAACGAAGAAGACTTTAATAATATTATCTATACATGTGCAACAATAATTCTTAATTTATCAAACCTTTATGCATTTGTAATGCCAACTGCATGTGATAAATTAAGAAGCTACTTTAAAGTAGAAAAACCATGTTGGGATATTATTTATCCAGAAAAGGGATTAAGGTTAGAAAACATAGAACCTTTATTTACAAGATATGAAAAAAAGTAACTAGCGAGGTATTTTAAATGGGAAAATTATTTGTTATTGAAGGTACTGATGGAAGTGGAAAACAAACACAACTTACACTTTTAAAAGATTCTTTAAGAGAAAAAGGAATTGATTTTAAAGAAGTTAGTTTTCCAAACTATGATAGTGAATCTTCATCACTTGTTAAGATGTATTTAAGAGGTGATTTCGGAGATGATCCGAAAACTATAAGTCCTTATATTGCATCAACATTTTATGCAGCAGATAGATATGCAACATTTAAACAAGGATTAATGGATTACTATAATGAAGGTGGAATAATAATTGCTGATAGATATACAACAGCAAATATGGTTCATCAATCAGGAAAGATTAAAGATAAAGTTGAAAGAAAGAAATTTTTAGATTGGCTTTATGAATTTGAATTTGGACTATATAAACTTCCGAAACCTGACAAAGTATTTTTCTTAAATATGCCAACAGAAAAAGCTATAGAACTTATGAAAAATAGAGAAAATAAATTTACTCATGAAGCTAAAAAAGATATTCATGAAAAAAATCCAGAGCATTTAAAAGAGGCTTATGAAGCAGCTTGTGAACTTGTAAAAGATTATGACTGGAAAGAAGTTAAATGTGTAAAAGATGACGAAATCAGAACAAGAGAAGACATTCATAACGAAATTTGGAGTGAAGTAGAAAAAGAATTACAAAAGAACTAATCTCTTTAAATAAGGGGAATAAGATGAGAGGAAAAATTGTTAATTTACTATTAGGATTAGCTAACATCGCATTCGGTGTTCTGCTCTATATATTTACTAGTAGAGTGCCACAGAATTCGCTAGAGCTTACCTTACAAGGTCAAATTGTTGTAGGTAACATTAGAATGGCGATATATTATTTGATGGCAGTCGTTGTTTTAGTAAATATGATTCAATATTATAATCATAGAAAAGATACTTTATTTAATGTTGCCTATCTTATTGGAGTATTTTGTTTAAGTTTTATTTTTATAAAAGCTCCATTTGTTGCTGCATTTAATATTCTATCTGGACTTTTAATAATATACAAAAGCTTTAAAGAAAATTTAGTAGAAATAGATTCAACTTTTGGTATTAGTTTAGCAGCACTTATGATTATTGCAGCAATTATTATTTCTGGATTTTCATTTTCATATGAACATTTTGCTGAAAAACTAAAGAACAAAGAAAACAAAGGAAATACAATTTACAAAGAAAACTATTTTGAATATGTAACAGAACTTGGTATTAATACTCCATATATAAATATTAAAAAGGATGGAAAATATGGATATATAACGCCAAATGGAGATGTTGCAATTGATTTTCTATATGACTTTGCTACACCATTTGTAAAAATTTCTATGTATAACAAAAGATTTGATATAGCTTTAGTATGTCAGGATAAAACGACATATATAATTCTTAAAAATGGAAGAATTGTAATGAGCTATAGAACAGAATCAGCTAATGAAAACTATGAAGCAAAATATAAAGAGCTAGAACATGTTTATAAAGACATTTTGCATCAAACTGCAGATATGGAATATGAAATATCAGAAACTAGGGATAATATTAATCGTAGACCAGTTTATTTAGAAGAACCTTCTAATAATTATACATTTAGATATAATTATAATGAAGAATACGATTTTATCGTTACACAATCTAATCTTGGCCTAGGTGATAGATATGAACTTGCTAAAAAAGATAATCCAGACTATAGAATTACGTTAAACACAACAAACGTTGATTATGATTCAAAGTCGCTTAATATATTTAGTAATGGATATATTCCATTTTATGAAATATCAAAACTTTATCAAGGCTGGTATACAAGTTATGGTAAAAGAGTTGATATGAGAGGAAATGCACAAATATTAGAATTCTTTGATGATAAGATATTAGTTAGAGATTATAGTAAAGGTGGAAGAGTTGTATTTTTGGATTCAGCAAGTAATCCACTTTCAGAAGAGTTTAAAGATATTTATGTATTAAGAGATGGTAGATATATAGTTAGAAATTCATATGATAAGGTTAATATTATAAATCAAGATTTTACTCCATCAATTAATTTCAACTATGATATTTTAAATACAAGACTTGCAGATGCAGGACTTCTTATAGGAATGTATTTAGATGAAGATAGTGAAATAACATTTAATAATTATGGATATGCTAAAATGAATTATGGATTAATTACAACTGATGGTAGAGTAATTATATTAGATGGAATTGAACAAATTTATAATGAATACTACACACTTCCAGAGTCTAACAAAAAGAAAGATGAAGTTTATGTTGAATTTATGAAGAGTCTAAAAGATTTAAAATATGACTTCGTTGGAGATAAATTTTATTATCAATACTTAAATAGATAAAGGAGCTTAAAGCTCCTTTTTTCACGATAAATTTACTTGACCAATATGTCAAGAAATTATAAAATGTATTTGATCAATATAATAAAAGAAAAGGAGATGATTTTTTTATGCCACTAGTTACAACAAAAGAAATGTTTGAAAGATCTATGAAAGAGCATTATGCAATAGGAGCTTTCAATATTAATAATATGGAGTTTATTCAAGCTATTACAGATGCTGCAGAAGAAGCTAAATCACCAGTGATTTTACAAGTTTCTTCAAGTGCAATTAAATATGCAAGAATTCCATATTTAATGAAAATGGTTCAAGCAGCAGTTGAAACAACAACTATTCCAATTGCAATTCACTTAGACCATGGACCAGATTTCGAGACAGCAAAAATGTGTATCGATAATGGATTTACATCAGTTATGATTGATGGATCTAAATATGATTTTGAAGAGAATGTTAGACTAACAAAAGAAGTAGTCGAATACGCTCATGCACATGGAGTTGTTGTTGAAGCTGAAATCGGACAACTTGCAGGAGTAGAAGATGATGTCAATGTATCAGATGATGATGCTAAATATACAAATCCAGATCAAGCCTATGAATTTGTTCAAAAAACAGGATGTGATTCTTTAGCTATAGCTATAGGAACAAGCCATGGTGCATATAAATTCAAAGGTGAACCTAAATTAAGATTTGATATATTAGAAAAAATAAAAGAAAAATTACCAGATACACCAATCGTACTTCATGGTGCATCTACAGTTATTCAAGAATATGTTCAAATGTGCAATGAACATGGTGGAAAATTAGATGGTGCACAAGGATGCCCAGATGAAATGTTACATGAAGCAGCTGTAAGAGGTGTTTCAAAAATAAATGTTGATACTGATCTTCGTTTAGCAATGACAGGAACAGTAAGAAAAGTATTTGCAGAACAACCAGAAGTATTTGACCCAAGAAAATATCTAGGTGCTGCTAGAGATGAAATTAAAAAAGCTGTTTCTCATAAAATTGTTAATGTTTTTGGATCAGCAAATAAAGCTTAGGGGAAAGTGAAACTTGGATAAAAGAAATAACGAGAGAAGAAGCTTTAGTCAAAATGAGATATCAGACTTACTTAAATATCTAATAGAGGCTGGAACTATTTATGGAAAAGGCCAAATAGAATTAGATGGACTTACATACGCTATGACTAATGGTGAAATCGACTTTGATAATTGGATATTTAGAAGAAATGAAGTTTTATTCGAACTATATGAAAAGTATAAAAGCCAATCTTTTCCAAATGGTTTCAGAATGAACGGCCTTGGAATTTATGCGCCCAAAGATGAGGAGTATGTTCTTTCTAGAGAAAGACAAAATAGATGGAATAACAATCAAGGAACACCTCAAGTTGGACTTGGGTGGATAATGACTCCTAGTCTTGATTATTTCATGATTACTAGTAATGCAAAATCTTCTCATAATGTTACTGAAAAATATCATAATTTAGCAGAAAAAAATAGTTTTTTTTTACCACAAATAGCAAAACAATTAGAACTTCCTACAAATGTTTATTATCGTGGAGTAATAAAAAAGGGAAAAGATAAAAGAAAAGTTCATTTATCAAAAGATTTTATTAAGCCAGATGAAATGTATTTTGCAGGATATGGCTTTATTAAATCAAAGAAGAAAAATGAAAATAAGATACCATTTAAACGCGTTTTAAGTGGAACTAGAGCATTTATGCTTGAAGAAGAAGGAAGTCGTGGCATTCCTAAAAAAGAAACATTAGAAAGATTTGAAGAAGTAAGAAGAGGCCTTATTAAGCAAACTTTCTTTAATAAACTAACACTAAATGATGACGAATCTAATGCTACATGGGGATTAATAAGAGGTAGAGATTGTAGATTTCATTTAGCACCATTAAAATCTTTTCAAACCTCATGTGGGGCAAAAGTTATTGGATATGGTGGAAAAGGATGTCATAGAACAGCAAGTAACGGTTATGATGATATTCAATCATTCCTTCTTGAATATTCTAAAGAAGATTGGTTTAGAGAATGGATAGAAGATAAAGTTCTTAATCTTGATATTGATAGAGCTTTTACAGATGCTGAAAATCAGTCAAAAGTATTAATCAGTCCAAAAGAGAGAGAGTATTATTCAGAAGTGTTTGAAAAAATGCTCGATAAAGTAAGAGGTGTTTTCGAATTAGAATATGATCATACTGAGGTTAGACAAATAATTAATGAACATAGAAGAGAAAAGAAATTTGCAAATGTTAAAAAGAAAATGAGACGTGTTATGGGAAAAGAAGATCCTGATGAACATGAAATATAAAAAAAGTGCTTCAAAATGAAGCACTTTTTATTTTTTTAAAGCTCTATTTATTTTCATCTCAGCATCTTTTTTGGCAATATCTTCTCTTTTATCATATAGCTTTTTACCTTTGCCAATACCGATTTTTAGTTTTACTTTATCTCTTTTCCAATACATTTCGATAGGAATAATAGATATTCCTTTTTGTTTAACAAGTCCAGATAGTTTATCTATTTCACGTCTATTTAATAGTAGTTTTCTTGTACGCATTGGATCTTTATTATATATGTTTCCAAATTCATATGGTGATATATGCATTCCGATTACGAATACTTCTGAATTTTTTAAAACAATATATGAATCTTTAATATTAACTTTACCATTTCTTATTGATTTAATTTCTGTTCCAGCAAGAACAATACCAGCTTCTAATGTATCTTCAATTGTGTAATTATGGTATGCTGTTGGATTTTTAGCAATTGTACTCATAATTATTTCCTTTACATAAACTCTATAATAAATATAGCACAAACCCTATATAAAATCAAATTAATACTTATTGTATAATAATTTTCATTGTGATAGAATTGGAATAGATTTTTTTAAAGGAGAATCTTATGAAAAAAATTATAATTATTTTTATTTGCTTAATTGTAGCTTTTATTGTACTTTCTATGACAGTAAAATACCATACAATTAGTGAAATCCGAGATCTTAGAAATAAAGTAATTAGTTCAATATCTGAAGAAGATATGTATATTGAGGTTGATATTGCAGAAAGCGATGTTTATACAAAATATTTAGAAATATTTAAAAAAGATAATAATCAATTAATAAGAAAATATGATAGAGATGGCAAGCTGGTTGCTGTTAAATATAATGAACTTAATAATCCAGTTCTAAATGAGCAAATATTCTATAATGAACAAACTGATGAAGCTAAAATTAGATTTGTATCATTCTCACTTACTAATATACAAAGGATGCTTGGAATTTATAACTTTGCAAATGAGCTAAGTGATAAGGTTGATATTCCTGATGACGTTATAGATGATCCATTAGAATATTTTGCAGCAATTGGTGATAATGCTACACTTCAAGATTACATGAGATTACCCATAAAAGTTAGAACAGTTCATTTTAATAATGAAGAATGTTATTCAGTTGAAGCTTCAGATGGAGTTTCTACTACACAAAGAATACTATATGTAAATAAAGAAACTGGAAGACCAATTGGTATTAAAAAATATACACCTGGTGTAGAAGATATTATCTATGCATATAAATATAGAGAAGAACCAGTTAAATATGAAGAGATAGAAAAACCAAAACTAAGTAATTATAAAGTTGTTACTATAGCAGATGATATACTTCTTACTGATAAATCTTTTGAACATGAAAGTAAAAAGTTAGAAAAGATAGATAACAATGGAGAATTATTTGCAGTTACAGTAGAAGTTCCAAACTATGACAAATTAAAAGAATATAATATTACTCCAAGAAATGATAGCATTTCTATAATTGCTATTAACAACTTCTTATCTTATCAAAGAATAAAAGCATTGTGTCCAGAACTTCCAGAATTTACAGAAAATGATTTAAACAATTATCAAATAGATATAATGTATAGAAATGATATTCAGTTAGTATATGATAACTGCTATATTAGTAATGATAAGACAACAAATATTGTGCTTGCTGGAATAGCAGCAGATTCAGCAGAAAAACGTTTAGAATATGTTACTGTTATTGCAAGACCATATAATATGACACTTCAAAGTAATTTAAATAATGTTAATGCAATATTAAAGAAAACTCCAATAACAATTTCTGCTGATAAAGCAATAGAGAGTGCTAAAAATAGTGAAGAGGATATTTTAAAAGCATATAATAATGATGCGTCTTATAGAATGGTGGAAATGAGAGATGAGTTAATAAACTTTAGACAAGAGGATATTAAACTATTCTATAAACCAAGT
>JAEEGL016130951.1_pt1 | contig 13993 bp, 13 predicted proteins | sample 9134231 | NCBI WGS metagenome assembly JAEEGL01 (sample SAMN16246548, study PRJNA631951) | gut metagenome | biome: gut microbiome; feature: rumen; material: fiber-attached | host: Bos | place: Iran: Karaj | collected 2018-10
GCACGGAACGGAAGGTCGTGATCCCTTCGTATTCTCCCTTCAGGGCGGCGCCCCTCACGGCGCCGAAACGGGTCATCGCGGTCAGTATGCTCATGTCGGTTCCTCCTTTTTTCCATCTTCGCCCCTATTGTAGCATCCGCACCCCGCGGATACAATACGCCCTTCGTCCCTTCCCGCATCTTTATACGGCGGTTATGCACCCGTTCTTTCTGCATATATTCATTTACTGCGTATAATCCGAATAAATTCACGGATCCCTCTTGCAATTATATGCAGATTTGTGTATAATCACCGCATACAATCCAATGAAACGGAATAAGCAGATGACAGAAGACTACAGGATCCTTCCCGTGGGAGACAGCGCCCTCACCGTCGTGTTCGGCGACGTCATCTCCCCGGAAGTCAACGGACGCGTGCACGCCCTGAAGAACGCGGTCGAAAAGGCCGCCCTGCAGGGGATCACGGACATGAACCCCACCTACGCCTCCCTGCTCGTCAGCTACGATCCCCTCGTCTGGGGATACGGGGAGCTGAAGGACAGGATCGAGGACGTCATGAAGGACGCGGGCACGGCGGAGGCCGGGAGCTCCCGCGTGTTCCTCATCCCCGTCTGCTACGGCGGGGAGTTCGGCGAGGACCTCGCCGACGTGGCGGAGCACACAGGGCTCTCCCAGGAAGAGGTGATCCGCCGCCACTGCGCGCCGGACTACCTCATCTACATGCTGGGCTTCCTGCCCGGGTTCTCCTATCTGGGCGGCATGGACCCGACGCTCGCGACCCCCAGGCTCAAGGTCCCCCGGACTGTGATCCCCGCGGGCTCGGTGGGCATCGGCGGGGCCCAGACGGGCGTCTATCCCATGGACTCCCCCGGCGGCTGGCGCCTCATCGGCAGGACGCCGGTTCGCCCCTACGATCCCGCGACGGAACAGATCCTGTACCACGCGGGCGACTATATCCGCTTCACTCCCGTGGATGAAACGACCTACCGGGAGATCGAGGCGCAGGTGAAGGCCGGGACCTACGTATGCCCGGAAGAAAGGAAGACCGTATGAGCATGACCGTCGTGAATCCCGGCTCCCTTTCCTCCGTCCAGGATCTGGGACGCATGGGCTGGCAGGAATCCGGGTTCTCCCCCTCCGGCGCCGCGGACGCGGACGCCCTGAGGTACCTGAACCTCCTGCTCTCCAACGAAGAGGGCGAGGCCGCCGTGGAGATGACCCTGGGCGGCATGACCGTCACCTTCGGCACGGACTGCGTCTTCGCCGTGACCGGCGCGGACGACGGCCCGAAACTGAACGGGTCGGACGTGGCGCTCTATAAGGCCCACGCGGCCTCCGCGGGCGACACCCTCGTCTTCGGCTTCGCGAAGAACGGCGCCCGCACCTATTTCGGCGTGGCGGGCGGATTCGACGTCCCCCTCTCCATGGGCAGCCGCTCCACGGGCATGAAATTCTCTGTGGGCGGGTATAAGGGCCGCAGGCTGCAGGCCGGCGACGTCATCGGCTTCCGGGCGCCCGTCAGGACGCTGCCGAACATGGCAAAGCGCTTCCTCACGCCTCCCGAGATCTCCAAGAACGTCACGCTGCGCGCGGTCCCGGGACCCCAGGATTCCCTCTTCTCCGAAGAGGCGCTGGATCTCTTCTTCTCCTCGGTCTACAAGGTGACCGCCAACGCGGACCGGATGGGCATCCGCCTGGAAGGCGCCCCGGTCACGGCGGAAGGCGGGACGGACATCCTGTCCGACGCCACCGCCACGGGCGCGGTCCAGATCGCCAGCGGGGGCCAGCCCATCATCCTCATGCAGGACAGGCAGACGACGGGCGGATACGCCAAGATCGCCTGCGTCATCTCCGCTGACCTGCCCAAAGCCGGACAGCTGCTCCCCGGTGCCGAGGTCTCCTTCGAGAAGGTCACGGTCGAAGAGGCGCAGAAGATCCTGAGGGACAAGGCCGCGGCCTACAGGAAAGCATACGACAGGCTCAACAAAAGGAGGACGTTATGGCAAATCCTTACGAACAGATGACGCCCGCAGAGGTCCGGGCCCTGATCCGCGAAGGCGTGATCCGGGGCAACACCTCGGGCATGTGCGCGGGCTACGCCCAGGCGAACCTCGTGATCCTGCCCAGGGAGCAGGCCTGGGACTTCCTGCTCTTCACCCAGCGCAACCCGGCCCCCTGCCCCGTCCTCGAAGTGTCGGACGTCGGTGAGCGGGAACTGAAGATCATCGCCCCGGGCGCGGACATCGCGAGGGACATCCCCTCCTACCGTATCTATGAGAACGGCGTCCTCACGGGCGAGTACACGGACGTGAGCGCCTTCTGGCGGGACGATTTCGTGAGCTTCCTCATCGGGTGCAGCTTCTCCTTCGAGGCGGAGCTCCTGGAGGCGGGCATCCCGGTCCGCCAGATCGAGGAAGGCCGCAACGTGCCCATGTACGTCACGGACATCCCCTGCGTGCCGGCGGGCATCTTCCACGGCAACATGGTCGTGTCCATGCGGCCCATGACCCCGGGCGAAGCCATCCGGGCCACGGCCATCACGGCGGCGATGCCGCGCGTGCACGGCAAGCCCGTCCACATCGGCGATCCCGCGCAGATCGGCATCTCCGACGTCTCGAAGCCGGACTTCGGCGATTCCGTCACGATCCGGCCCGGCGAGGTCCCCGTCTTCTGGCCCTGCGGCGTCACGCCCCAGGCGGCCGTCATGGCGGCGAAGCCCCCGATCTGCATCACCCACTCCCCGGGCTGCATGCTGATCACCGACGTGAAGAACAGCGCACTCAAGAACTGAGAGGACAAGGACATGAAAAAGATCGATCTGAACTGTGATCTGGGCGAGAGCTTCGGCGCCTGGAAGATGGGCTGCGACGAGGACGTCATCCCCCTCATCACCTCCGCCAACATCGCCTGCGGCTTCCACGCCGGCGATCCCGTCGTCATGGCCAAAACGGTGAAGCTCGCGGCGGACGCGCGGATCGGGCTGGGCGCCCATCCGGGCTTCCCGGACCTGCAGGGCTTCGGCCGGCGCGACATGAAGGTCACGCCCGCGGAAGCCAAGGCCTACGTCCAGTACCAGACGGGGGCCCTCGCTGCCTTCGCCTCGGAGTACGGGCTGAAGCTGCAGCACGTCAAGGCCCACGGCAACCTGTACAACATGGCCGGAAGGGACCACGACCTGGCCGTCGCGATCTGCAGGGCCATCAAGGCGGTCTCCCCCGACCTCATCATCCTGGCCCTCGCGGGGAGCGAGATGATCTCCGCCGCCGAGGAAGTCGGGATCCGCGCCGCGTCCGAAGTGTTCGCGGACCGGGCCTATGAGGAGAACGGGGCCCTCGTCGCGAGGAGCAAGCCCGGCTCCATGATCACCGACGAGGACGAGGCGGCGGCCCGCGTCCTGCGCATGGTGCAGGAAGGCAAAGTCACCGCGATCACGGGAAAGGACATCCCGATCCGCGCCGATTCCGTCTGCGTCCACGGGGACAACCCCAAGGCCGTGGCGTTCGTACAGAAACTCCGGACGATGCTGACGGAGGGCGGCTGCGAGCTCGCGCCTCTCTCCGCCTTCATCGTCTGAACCCTTTGACAAACAAAGAAAGGACAAGCACATGGAAAAGAAGACCTTCTGGCAGCGGCTCAAAGAAGTCGGCCCCGGAGCCATGGTGGCTGCGGCCTTCATCGGGCCCGGCACCGTGACCTCCTGCGCCACCTCCGGCGCGAACTACGGCACCACGCTCCTGTGGGCCATGCTCCTCTCCGTCATCTCCGTCATCGTCATGCAGGAGATGGCCGCCCGCCTGGGCATCGTCTCCCAGTCCGGACTCGGACAGGCGCTCCGCACCCGCTTCGAATCGAAGGGCGTGCGCATCTTCCTCGCGATCCTCGTCATCGCCGCCGTCTTCATCGGCAACGTGGCCTATGAGACCGGCAACATCACGGGCGGCGTCCTGGGCCTTCGCGCCGTGTTCCCCGCCCTCGACGCGGGATCCTGGCCCGTCATCGTCGCGGTCATCGTCGCGATCGTCGCAGGCATCCTGCTCTTCACCGGCAGCACCGGCGTGATCGAGAAGGTCCTGACGGGCATGGTCGTCATCATGGGCGTCCTGTTCCTCATCTGCGGCATCGTCGTCTGGACCCGCGCCGAAAACCCCGGCCGGATCGGCGCCGACATCCTGAAGGGCCTCTTCACCTTCCAGGTGCCCGACGGCTCCTCCTGGATGACCATCGCGGCCCTCATGGGCACGACCGTCGTTCCCTACAACATCTACCTGCACGCCTCCTCCGCAGCCAAGAAGTGGAAGGATCCCGAGGCCGACGTCAAGACCTCCATGCTGGACTCCATCCTCTCGATCGGCCTGGGCGGCCTCATCTCCATGGCGATCATCGTCTGCGCCTCCTTCGTCGGATTCGAGAAGGCGCCCTCCAACGGCGGCGAGATGGCCAAGATGCTCTCTCCCCTGCTGGGCAACTGGTCCACGGTCCTCTTCGGCATCGGCCTGTTCGCGGCCGGCGCGACCTCCACGATCACGGCGCCTCTGGCGGCGGCCTACGCCTCCTCCGGCATCCTGGGCTGGGGCGAGGACGTCAAGAGCTGGCGCTTCCGTCCCATCTGGATGATCGTCGTGCTCTGCGGTATGATCTTCACCCTGCTCTTCGGTTCCTCCCCCACGGAGATCATCCTGTTCGCGCAGGCGGCCAACGCCTTCCTGCTCCCGATCACGGGCGTCCTGCTGCTCATCATCTGCAACTCGAAGGACATCATGGGCAACTACAAAAACAACGTCGTCCAGAACATCCTGGGCATCCTGGTCGTCGGTCTCTTCCTCTTCATCGCGGCGAGGAACGGCACGGCCTTCGTCCAGAGCTTCCAGAAGCTCATCGGCGGATAAGCCCCGAAGATACGGACAGCCTCTCCCGCGGGAGAGGCTGTTTTCTATATGCCGGCGTTACGGGATCTGCCGCCCGAAAGAGGACTGCAGACGGTCCAGGAACCTTTCCGCGATCGGCGAGAGCGTACGGTACTTTTTCCAGATCAGGTACAGACGGTTCTCCAGCTTCGGGGAGAGCGGGCGGAAGACCAGGCCGGAACCGGGCGACGTGTCGATCAGGCGGTCGAAGGTCAGAAGGTATCCGAGCCCTTCCCTCGCGAACACGGAGCCGTTGTAGGACAGGCGGAAGGAACCCTCCAGGCGCAGATCCTTCATCCTCTCCCCGCACCATCTGGGGATGTCGCTGCGCCAGCTCTGCTCCGAGCAGAACAGGGGCAGTCCCACAAGGTCGTCCGCGGTGACGGATCCCTTTTCCGCCAGCGGGTCGTCCGCGCGAAAGACGAGACCCCACACGTCGCCGCGTGGAAAGACGAGCCAGTCGTATCTGGACGCGTCCGGCGGCTCTGCCAGGACAGAAAAGTCCAGGAGCCCCCTGTCCAGCTTCTCCGTGACCTGTTCCGTGTCGCCGCTCGTGATGTGGTAGCGCAGTCCGGGATACTGCTCCCTGAATTCGCGGATCGCCCGCGCGAGCGTCCCGATCTGGTAGGATTCCGCCAGGCCCAGGCAGATGTCCCCGCCCGTGATGTCGTCCAGAGCGGCGAAGGACTGCGTGATCCTGTCCGCCATGCTCACGAGGTCCTCCGCGAGATCCCGCAGGAGGGCGCCTTCGTCCGTCAGGCGGATGCTGAAACTGCGGCGCGTGAACAGTTTCCTGCCCAGCTCCTCCTCCAGCGCCTTCATCGCTTTGGACAGCGTCGGCTGCGTGACGTGCAGCTGTTCCGCCGCCCGGGACATGTTCTCCTCCCTTGCGGCGGCCAGAAAATAACGAAGCGTCCGGATCTCCATGTCTTCCTCCGTGTTATGCATTATTGGAATATCTTGATATTCATTATAACCATTAGCGCATATCTCCGCAAGATGGTATCATGAGGACGTACCGAAAAGGATCGGAGGGAGCCATGCTGACGGATACGGCAAGGGGCTGCATGAATGACATCGGCCTGAGCAGGGAGAACGCGGAACGCGTCGCGTCCCTTCTGGAGAACGGCAGGAATGCGGAGGCCCGGCAGCGGCTCAGAGCGCTCCGCAGCGGTCTCATGGACGAACTGCACGCCTGCCAGAGAAAGGTAGACCGGCTGGACTGGCTGATCCGCGAAACGGAAAAGAGGACGGACGGATCCCCGTCCGAAGAGGGAACGAAATGAAGATGAGGACGATCGCCCGCTGCGCCGCGCTGTTGCTCCTGCTCGCAGCCGTCCTCCCGGGCTGCTCCGCGGGAAACGGGGCCGCGGACACGCAAAGGCCCGCAGAGGAAAGCACCGGCACGGTCACGCAGGGCCCCGCCCCCGAAAGCACAGCGGAAAAAGAAGGGACTGTCCCCGGGACCGCGGAAGCGCACGCCGGGAACGGGGCCGAAGACGCGGGATACCGGACGGAGGAGATCTGGTGCGCGAACGGGGATCACAGGATCTACGGGGAAGCGTACGTCCCGCAGGGAGAAGGCCCCTTCCCCCTCGTCATCTTCTCCCATGAACTGGGGAACAGCCACGAATCCGGCGTCCGCTACGCGGAGCGCCTGGCCGAGAACGGATACGCCGCCTACGTCTTCGATTTCTGCGGGGGCAGCGCGCCGGGGACGGAGAACCAGAGCGACGGGACGAACGCCGAAATGTCCGTCCTGACGGAAGCCGCCGATCTGGAAGCGGTGCTCGACGCCGCGAAGGGATGGGATTTCGCCGACAGCGGCAGGATCTTCCTTCTGGGCGGGAGCCAGGGCGGCCTCGTGACGATCGTCGCGGGGAGCCGGCGGCAGGATGAGATCGCCGGGATGATGCTCATGTATCCCGCGCTGTCCGCGAAGGAGGACCACGGGACCGCGCGCTGGGCGGACGGAGCGGACGTCCCCGACGACGTTCCCCTGTTCGGAGGCTGGATGCACGTGGGCAGCCGCTACGTCACCGATCTGCGGGATCTGGATTTCGACGCCATGCTGGCCGGATACGCCGGGAAGGTCCTGCTGCTCCACGGGGACAGCGACTCGACCGTCGGGATCTCCTGGTCTGAGAGTGCTGCCGGGATCATCCCGGACTGCGAGTTCCACGTGATCTCCGGCGGAGGACACGAGTTCTACGGCAAGCCTTTCGAGGACGCCGTCGGCCATATCCTGTCCTATCTTGCGGAAATGACGGAAAACGATAACGGGAAGGAAGGTGCGGACATGCGCACGGATCTGAAGATGACGATCGGCGGGACCGCCGTGGAAGTGGACTGGGAGGACAACGCCGCGGTGGACGCGCTCAGGGAACTGGCCGCGGAGGGCCTGACGGTCCGGATGTCCATGTACGGCGGGTTCGAGCAGGTCGGCCCCCTGGGGACGAGCCTGCCCTCGGACGACCGCCAGACGGTCACGGGTCCCGGGGACGTCGTGCTCTATGCCGGAGACAGGATCGTCGTGTTCTACGGCTCCAATTCCTGGGCCTACACCCGTCTGGGGCATATCACGGACAGGACGGACGACGAACTGCGCGGGCTGCTCGGCAGCGGCGACGTGACCGTAACGCTGACCGCGGGATCGTAAGGGCCCGCGGAACACACAGACAACAGTACGGACGGATCGGAGGAACGGATCATGATCTACAGGGATTTTCAGGGAATGAAGCTTTCCGCGCTGGGATTCGGGGCCATGCGGCTCCCGGTGATCGGCGGAGACGACGGGCGGATCGACGAGGATGCCGCCCTGCGCATGGTGGACACCGCCATGAAGAACGGCGTGAACTATTACGACACCGCCTGGGGCTACCACGACGGGAACTCCGAAACGGTCATGGGCAGGGCGCTCGCCCGCTATCCCAGGGACAGCTATTACGTGGCCACCAAGTTCCCTGGCTACGACGCTTCCAACTGGGGAAAGGTCGCGGAGATTTTCCCCCGCCAGCTGGAGAAGCTCGGCACGGACCATTTCGACTTCTATCTCTTCCACAACGTGTGCGAGATGAACATCGACGCCTACCTGGACGATGAGAAATACGGCATCTACAGCTACCTCATGGAGCAGAAGCGGCAGGGCCGCATCCGCCATCTGGGATTCTCCTGCCACGGCGGCCCGGACGTCCTGGAACGCTTCCTGGACGCCTACGGCGACGACATGGAGTTCTGCCAGCTGCAGCTCAACTACCTCGACTGGACCTTCCAGCAGGGCAGGGAAAAAACGGAGATCCTCGCGCGCCGGGGCATCCCGGTCTGGGTCATGGAGCCCCTGCGCGGCGGAAAACTGGCCAAGCTCGCTCCCGAGCACGAAGAGACGCTGAAAGCCCTGCGTCCGGACGAGGAGATCCCCGCCTGGGCCTTCCGCTTCCTGCAGAGCGTCCCCTCCGTGACCGTGATCCTGTCCGGCATGTCGGATGAGGTTCAGCTGGAGAAGAACCTGAAGACCTTCTCGGAGGACAGGCCCCTGAACGAGGAAGAGATGAAGGCGCTGACGGACGTCGCCGCGAAGATGCTCTCCCGGGGCACGGTGCCCTGCACGGCCTGCCATTACTGCGTCAGCCACTGCCCCATGGGCCTGGACATCCCCCGTCTCCTGTCCCTGTACAACGAGCACGCCTATACCGGCGGCGGTTTCATCGCCCCCATGGCGCTGAGCGCCCTGCCGGAAGACAAACGTCCCGGCGCATGCCTGCAGTGCCGCAGCTGCGAACAGGTCTGCCCCCAGCAGATCCGCATCTCCGAAGTGCTCGCGGATTTCTCGGCGAAACTGGGCTGACGGGGCCCGCACGGACCCTCATATGCGGCCGATACTTTGGTAATTGTATTTTTGTTTATCTTATGATAGAATCAAATGTATTGTGGGCATGGGCGGGATACGCTCATGCCCGCCGCATCCCCTCCGAACGCGCCGCGGTCCGCGGATACGGACGCCTGGCACTGCGGCGGGAGAGGAAACCCGTTGGAAAGAAGGCCTTATTGACATGAAGAAGAATTGGATCGCCGTACTGCTCGCGGCGCTCCTGTGCATCTCCCTTGCCGGATGCGGCGGGAACGATAAGCCCGCCCAGGGACAGTCGCAGAGCAAAAACTGGACGATCAGCGCCGACGAGATGCAGGCGGTGCTGGAGCGGGATTACGGCTACAGCAACGACAGCGAGCTTGTCGACATGGACGATGAGAACGACAGGACTCACAGAGAGGAGACGCCCCGTTTCGAACTGGACGGGGAGACCTATGTGGAGCATTTCGTGGACATCTCCTACGACGGAAAGACCAATGAGATCACCGGCATCGGCTGGTACTACACGATGCAGCGCAGCGACCTGGATTACTGGATGGAGACGCTGGGACTGGTCATCGGGGAACCCGACGATCTGAAGCTCATCCGGGACGTGCTTTCCCAGGATCCCATCCCCGCGTACAAGAAATATGAGATCTCCGACGCATCCTTTACCGTACAGAATTTCGGAGACGACGAATACCGCACGCTGGCCGTCTTCCTCACCAGGAAGTAACGGGGTGGCGCCGTCACGGTCCCCCGTGCGGCCGCATGACATCCGTAAGCAAACGCAGAAACGCGTACGGCATCCGGCATCGCCCGCCGGGACCGTGCGCGTTTTCCGTCCGATCCCGCCCGGATGACGGGCCGCCGCTCCAAAGGCCTTTCATCTTGATGCATCCTATTGATTGTGATAAAGTCATTCATATGGTCCCTGACGGCCGTGCGGCCAGCGGGGGCCGGAAGATCCTGTTTCCCATGAAAGGAGATACCCCATGCCCTACTGTCCGAAATGCGGGAACCCCCTGTCGGAAGAGAGCCGGTTCTGCCCCAGATGCGGAGCCTCCGTCTCGTCCTCCATTCCTCAGCCGGCGCCCCAGTACCAGACGAATTACGTGCCCTCCGAAAACAGGGCCCCGACGAACTACGTGCCCGACAGCATCCCGGTCCGCTCCGCAGTCAGCTGCCATTATCATGACGGCGTGCCCGCCGTCAGCTACTGCGCGCGCTGCGGCAAGCCCCTCTGCCAGGACTGCTGCGATTCCTACGGCGTGTCCGACGGCGAGTATGAGGGCAGGGTCCTCTGCTACGACTGCACCCGTCAGCTGGTCGCGGAGAACGTGGAGCTCCTGAAGGAGAACAAAAAAGAGATCATGAAGACGTTCGTCCTGACCCTGATCGGCGTCGTCATCGGCGGGATCATCGGAGCGGTCGCGGGAGGCCAGGACGGCTTCGTTCCGGGCCTTGTGGGCTTCCTGTTCGGCGCCTTGATCGGCGGATGCTTCTGGACCTATGTCACGAACATCTTCTGGCGCACCGTCGGCGCGATCTCCGGCGGCGGCCTGATCGTCGGCCTGATCGTCGGTCTCGTCTTCGGCAGCATCATCGAGGGCGTCCTCGCGATCTACCGCACGGTCCGCACGATCGTCGAATGCATCATCTACCTGAAGAAGACGCAGGGCTTCATCGAGAGCGACAGCGAAAGCCTGCGCATGATGGACGACTACATGGCGTTCACCCAGATCCGCAACGCGGATCCCGATGCGGACATCGATACCCTCATCGCCCGCAACCCGCAGCTCGCCGGCAACTCCGTGGCCCAGATGGCCAGGACCCGGACCGAGGAGCAGATCGAGGCCGACATGCGCGGCCGCGTGTCCTCCGTCAGCGAAAACAGCGAGGTCCTTCACAAGTTCGCCGAAAGAAACGACAAGAAAAACGGCAAAAAATAAGCATTCCGGCATCTTCCCGTCCCGGCGCGCGTCCACGCCGGGATTGTCTTATATGCAGGCGCCTTCCTCCCTTTATCTTTTCCCTTCCCCACGCTATAATCAGACCGAAAGCCAAAGATATACGGAAAACGGACAGCCTACGACACAGGGAGAAACAGCCATAGATGTTCTTTCTTTCAGCCCGGCGAGGAGTACAGGCTCTGTACAGGAGCATTAGGTCTACGGACATTCCTCCCCATCTTTACTTATCTGCATATTTGCGTTCAGATCACAATGACAGAGCTTCGGCAATATTTGTTTCTGAGCAAAAATCTGCCGTTAATACATTGACTTCCGAAATGGCTTCGGCTATAATTTGGATAGATACAAAATCAGCCGCAAATTGCGGATCTACAGGTAGTGCATCATGGAATACATCAGCCGACATATGGAAAACCGCATCCTGGAGCTGAGCCGCTCCTACTCTGCGATCCTGCTGACCGGTCCCCGGCAGGCAGGCAAAACGACCATGCTTCGGGAGCTGGCGAAGAAGGAGAATATCGGTCGCAGGTACGTAACGCTTGACGATCTTGCAGAACGGGATATGGCAAAGAACGATCCCCTCCTGTTTCTGCAGCTCCATCAGCCGCCGGTGCTGATCGACGAGGTTCAGTATGCCCCTGAACTGTTCACCTATATCAAGATCCACATCGACGAACACCATGATCCCGGCAGCTTCTGGATGACCGGATCACAGATCTTCCGTCTTATGCGCAGTGTACAGGAATCACTGGCCGGACGCGTGGCGCTGTTGCATATGTCTCCCATGTCTCAGCGGGAAATCATCGGTGCACCTTGCGTACCGTTTACGACGGATATGGAGCAGCTCCTTGCCGAGCGGGATCAGATCCAGCCTGTCACAACGCCGGAACTGTTTGCCCGCCTGTGGTACGGCTCCATGCCGGGCCTTGTCAGCGGTCAGACTCCTGATCGAAACATATTCTATTCCTCCTATTTATCTACCTATGTGGAACGCGATGTGCGCGGACTCTCCGGTAATGTGGACGCGCTGAAATTCAACCGTTTCGTCACGGCTGTCGCCGCCCGTTGCTCCCAGCTTCTGAACTACAATGCACTGGCGGAAGACGCCGACATCGACATCCAGACCTCCAAGGCATGGATCAACATCCTCGAAACACTGGGGATCATCTTCATGCTTCATCCCTACTCGAATAACGTCCTCAAACGCACGATCAAAACACCCAAAGTATACTTCTACGATACCGGCCTGGTCTGCTATCTCACACGCTGGTCCTCCCCCGAGGTGGCCGAGAGCGGTGCCATGAGCGGTGCGCTTCTGGAGAATTACACCGTGTCGGAGATCATGAAGAGCTATCAGAACGCGGGACTCGAGCCCTATCTCTACTTTTACCGTGACCGGGACGCAAAGGAGATCGATGTCATTCTCGAGGGCAACGGCAAGCTCTGCCCGCTGGAAATCAAAAAAACTGCCTTACCGGATAAGGGCATGACCCGGGTATTCAGTGTGATCGATAGATCCCCGCTCCAGCTCGGCACCGGCGCAGTCCTTTGCATGGCTGACAAATTGAGTGCCTTTGACAGCAATAATCTGATTGTGCCGATCTGGATGATATAACAGAACAGAGCCCTTGGCCTGTTCCATGTCCTGATTCCTTTTTTCAGCCTGACGAAGAGTACAGACTCTGTACAGGAACATCAGGTCTATGGACATTCCTCCCCATCTTTACTTTTTTGCATATCTCCGCCTAAAATCTTTACTTTTATCCGCAAAAGCGGTACAATAAGTAAAGATGAAAGTGAGGAATCTCCATGATCTCCTACAAAGGTCTCGAAGCAAAACTGGCCGAGCACGGCATCACGCGCTCCTATCTGACGAAAGAACTCGGCATCTCTTCCCGGACGATCGCGAAGATCGGACGCGGAGAGAAACTGTCGCGCACCGTGATGGAAAAGCTGTGCGGGTATTTCTCCTGCTCGGCGGCGGAGCTGTGCCGTGAGATCTCGGACAACCCGATCCTGCAGATCCTCCGGGATGAAAAGGACGCCGGGATATCCGGCGGACTGTACAACGAACTCCAGGTGCGGATGACCTACAACTCCAACCATATCGAAGGAAGCCGCCTGACCGAGGAACAGACGCGCCAGATCTTCGAAACAAGCACCCTCAACGCTGGCGACGGCGTTCCCGTGGACGATATCCTGGAGACGGTCCATCACTTCCGTGCCATCGACTGCATAATCGACTGCGCGGACGACGTGCTGACCGAGGAGATCATCAAGAGGCTGCATTTCATCCTCAAGCACGACACGAGGGATTCGGCTCTCGACTGGTATGCGGTCGGAGAGTACAAGAAGCGGCCCAACGTCGTAGGCGGACGCGAAACGGCAAAACCGAAGGACGTGCCCGCAAAGATGAGAGCCCTTCTCGAAAGCTACAACGCGAAAAGCAAAGTCACGATCGAAGACGTCATCGCCTTTCATGCACAGTTCGAGAAGATCCATCCCTTCCAGGACGGCAACGGCAGGGTCGGAAGGCTCGTCGCGCTGAAAGAATGCCTGCGTCACGGCATCGTTCCTTTTCTCATCGAAGACAGCAAGAAAGTATTCTACTACCGCGGGCTGTCTGAATGGGACAGCGAAAAAGGCCGGCTCACCGACACCTGTCTCGACGGACAGGACACCTTCAGGCGGCTGCTTGCCATGTTCGGCATCCGGGAATGATCCGCCTGATATCCGGATTCCCATGAATTCTCCTTCGAAGGCACGGGATATGGAGACGAAGATCCCGGCGCACGTCGGGCGGATGCTCATAAGAAAGTTTTAGATCAAAAACGATTTAGGCATCTGTCTGGCAAGGTTGGCAAACTTAAACGGATTGTTGTTTTATTGCAACAATCCGTTTTTTCTGTCACGAATCCATCTATTCATTGACAGACCGCTTTTTGGATGAATGGCGCTAAATAGCGCCAGGGACTTGTGATCCACGGCGCCATGTAATGAGAATGGATGTTTTCGGATAAAGTTCGTGTTATGAAATGGCTTGCTGTCCCACAGTATACGACCATTTCCCATCGGCATTTTTCTGAGCAGTACACTGACCAAAGAAATACGCACCTAAGCCGCTGCGCCATTTTATTGCATCAAACGCTGTAAGTTCCGGAACTGAATCACCTTCTTTAATAACAGGAAGACTCCATGCAGCGTCTTCATATGTCTTGATTGAGAAGAACAACCCATCTTCCCAATAGAGGTTATCCTTATCAATATAGC
>JAEEGL011002996.1_pt1 | contig 13992 bp, 10 predicted proteins | sample 9134231 | NCBI WGS metagenome assembly JAEEGL01 (sample SAMN16246548, study PRJNA631951) | gut metagenome | biome: gut microbiome; feature: rumen; material: fiber-attached | host: Bos | place: Iran: Karaj | collected 2018-10
ATGGGAGTTGACTCAGAAAAAGATGGTTTAACTGCTAACCAAGCATTCAATGGTGATACATTAATCATGATTACATTTAATCCAAATACTTTAACAGCAACAATGTTTAGTATTCCAAGAGATATGTATGTACCTATTGCTTGTAACAATAATAGATATAATAAAATAAATTCTTCTGCAGCTTATGGATCAAGTTGTGTAATAAGAACTGTAGAACAATTAACTGGTGTAAAAATAGATTATTACTTAAAGATGAACTTCAAAGGTGTTGTTAAATTAGTTGATGCCTTAGGTGGTGTTGAAGTTGATGTTGAAGAACCAGACTTCCCTTACGAAGGACACACTACTAAAGAAGTTTGTGAACAAGACTCTAATAGAGCAATTGGTAAAAACCTTATTTGTGTTCCTGTTGGAAGACAAACATTAAATGGTGAACAAGCTCTAGCTTATTCAAGATGTCGTCACTTATATGCTATATCTGATATAGCACGTAACCAACACCAACAAGATATTATTGAAGCTATGGCTCGTAAGATTAAACAAATAAGAAGTCTAGAAGACTTTAGAAAAGTCTTAGATGCTGTATCAAGTAACTTAGAAACTAATATGACAACAGAACAAATCTTATCATTATATACTGTTGGTAAAGATATGTTATTAGCTTCAGGTAACAACAATCAATTCGCTATTGTTAAAACACACTTGGCTTACTATAACTTACCTGTTTATGTTCCAGGTAGTGATTCATATACTAGTGCTTTAGGTTACTATCCTGACTCACTAGCAGCAATTACTAAAGCAATGAAAATTAATTTAGGAAAAGAATCAGAAACTCCTATTAAGACATATAGTATTTCATTCAATGATGATTATGAACCAAAAGTAGTTGGTCGTGGAATCACTGGTGGTGCTACATTAAAACTAATGCCAGGATTTGAAGGATACAATGAATCACGTGCTCGTGAATGGTGTTCATCATCTGGTGTAAGTTGTGAATTCACAACAGTTAATGATGCAAATCCAGAAGGTCAAATCTTAACTCAAAGTGTTCATGATGGTACACTAATGAAAAATGTTTCATCAGTATCATTCGTTGTAAGTAATGGTCAAGGCGCAAAAGACAAAGATAAAGACAAAGATGATGATGACGATGACGACGATGATGATGAAAATAAAGACAAAGATAAAGACAAAGAAAATGAAGGCGGAGAAAACGGTGGCGAAAATGGTGGTAACGGAAATGGAAACGGCGGAAACAACGAACCAGAGCCAGAACCAACTGAGCCAGAACCTACTGAACCAGAACCAACAGAAGAACCATAAGAAATAAAGTACCTCTTCGAAGGTACTTTTCTTTTAGAAAGGACAATATGAAACACACAGAAGTATTTACAACTAATAAAATAGATCATGATATAAGACTAGCTCTTTTAAGTGATATTCACTATCATGATAAATTCAGTGTAAGAGTTTTAAACAAACTAACTAAACAAATACAAAATGCTAAACCAGATTATATTTGTATAGTTGGTGATATCGTTGATGAAGTTAAATATAAAAAATTAGATAACCTAGTTAACTTCTTAAACAATATATCAGCCATAGCTCCTATCATTTGTATATTAGGTAATCATGATGAAAAAAGTGGCTCACTTTGGTCATGGAAGCATGAACCTAATAAACATCTTAAAGAAGCTTTATACAGTGTTAAAAACTTATACCTATTAGAAGATGAAACATATAAAGACAATAATATTACTTTCTATGGTTTCAACTTCTCATTCAATTATTATGAAAACTGTCATGAAAGTTATGATGAATATGTTTATGAAGCTAATGAATTAAAAACTAAACTAGATAGTAATAACTATAATATTGTTCTATCTCACTCCCCTGCTAACATCTATGATTTCATAAAGAACAATCCTAATCATGAACTATCTAAATCCGATTTAATTCTAAGTGGACATATGCATAATGGTATCTTACCATTTTGGTTCTCATATCCACTTAATAAACTGTTTAAAACTAATAAAGGACTAATAAGTCCTCAAAAGAAATTCTTCCCTAAGTATTCTCAAGGAAGAGTATATTCTAAACCAGAAGGTTATATCTTTGAAGGAATAACTAAACTAAGTAGATCAACAAGACTATATCATCTAGGAGATATCTTATTCTTCAAAAACATCGAAATAATCGATATAAAAAGATCAAACTAATTGTTTGATCTTTTTTATTATAGTTTTGGTTGATAATCAACTACAGCCCATTTCTCACTGTTATTCTGTTGTACTACTATAACAGTACCTTCACTGTCATAACCCATGTCATTAACATAAGTCCATTTTAACTTAACTTCATAAGCTTTAACGCTTTCACTACCTAATTTATAAGTAGTTTCATTAACAGATACTGTTTCCATAGATTTAACTTCTGGTAACTTCTGTTCTCTAGTACCATAAGTATCATCTAACATCGTCTTATATAATGTTTCCATAACACTCTTAGTAAAGTCATCTAAATCATCTACATGATAATACTCTATACCACCAACATCATATTTATTAACTTTAGTACTCATCGTATATAAATCATTAACAAACATTCTTGCTACATATTCAGCATACTTAGATTCATCAAAATCTTTAGCATTAATGATTTCTTTTAACTTACCAAATTCTTCTTTGAAATAAGCACTATCTCTATCACTTATTTGATAACCATAATCTTTAACTTCATCTAGAATAACTATTTCAACAGGTTTATTTCCTTTAGGTTTAAACCAACCTTTAAGTGGTCCTTTATGGAATGCACCAGCAATCAATAAACCAATGAACACTAATAATAGAATAGTAAATATAGTTGTTAATACTTTCTTAACTATATTCTTCTTTTTCTTTTGTTCAGTCATAACTTTTCTAGCCATTAGTTTCACCTTCTTTATCTTTCTTTATCTCGTCCATCAAAGCAGGACCTTCTTTTTTAATCAAGTCATGTACAATCGTATCATTAGATACAATTAATAATTCTTCAGCATATTCTTTATATTTCTTAATATAATCTTCATCAATAACAGTATTTTCTTTTAATGTAATATAATTATTAGCACTATTATTATAATAAACTTTATTAGTAATGAAATTACCATTAGGGAATATAACTACATTATTTTCACCAATATCATAAATATCATGACCTAATGCATAAGGACTACTAAATCCCATCATATTACCTAATGTTGGTAATATATCATACATACCCATAACATTATTATTAACACCTTTTAATAAAGCAGCTTTTTCTTTATTCTTAGTCCAAATAATTAATGGTGTCTTTCTATTAATTTCATTAGCAAAATAATCATAATTTACATATTCAGAGTCTTTCTCATTATATGTAACACCAGTCTTCTTATCATAATTGTAATAGTATTGGAATTCACTCTTATCTAACTTAGCATCATGATCTCCATAGAATACAAATATTGTATTATCATAATAATCACTATTTTCTACATACTCTAAGAACTTACCTAATGATAAGTCTGCATAGTGAACACTTATTAAGTAATTACCTAACTTAGTACCTTTTAAATAATCATCTGTCTTAACTTCTTGTGCACCAGTTCTAGGATTAGTATATGTATAAGTATTAGTTAAATCTAATGCTCCTAATTCTTCATATATCTCTGGATTTTGTTCTGTAGCAGCAAATGGTGAATGGTTAGATAATTGAATTAATGTACCCATATAATGTTCATGTTCATCTTCGATCTTCTCTAACTTTTCACCCATTTGTCTAAAGAATTCTTCATCCTTCAAACCTAAACCTACTCTATCTTTCTTTTCATCGAAATCAAAAGTATCTTTAAAATACATCTCTTGGTAACCTAATCTTGGATGCATGTTATTTCTATTCCACATTGATGCATTATTAGCATGTGCACTAAATGTGTAATAACCTTGTTCACCCAATAACTTAGGAATACTTACGAAAGTTCTCTTATAATAACTAACAAATACAGTACCACTACTTACTGGCATCATTGAAGTATTTAAAGTAAACTCTGTATCACTACTAGTACCTACACTAATTTGTGGATAGAAATTACTAAAATACATACCTTCTCTAGTTAATTTATTTAATGCTGGAGTAACTTCTTCTCCATTCAATTCCATATCAACTAAGAAACCTTGAATACTTTCCATATGTACAAATATTACATTCATACCTTGTAATGTATTAGTATATTTATTATCTTTTTTATTCTCATCTTTTCTAATCTTTTCACCATAGAAAGACTTAAAGTTTCTAGCAGCAGAATCATATCCAAATAATGAATTAATTCTAGGAGTTAAACTTTGTACTAAGTCATTACCTTGATATAAAACAATACCAAATCTTTGTACAATATACTCTCTATTCCATTGTTTAACTAATCTACTAGCATCAGTACCATCTATCTTAACTATAGTAAATATTAAAATTATAAAACCAGTAATAAGAGTACCAAAGAACATTCTCTTATTCTTCTCTATACTACCTACATAATTATAATAATTACCTACCTTTAATACTCTATGAATATAGAAGTATAATAATGGGAAGATAATATATATAAAGTCAATAACTCTAAACTTATCAACCAATGAATCTCCTACTTCACCTACTAAACCTAATTCAGCTATTAAACTAAATGAAGCAAAAGATGTATAGAATATATAATATATAGAGTTAACTACACACATCGTAGTTAATATAATCATCCATATAAAATAATATTTAAATCTTTTCTTAGGTTTAAATAAATATCCAAAAGCACCTATCATAATTAATAAAGCTAAATCACATATAAAAGGTTTATAATCAAATGTATTATGAACAGTATAATGTCTTAATAAAACTGATTCTATCATTGTAAATAATACAAATGTAATAAATAGTTTATTAGTAGAAAAATATCTTATAACACTTTTATTTAATTTCTTAAAAAATGTTCTAACTTTTTTCATTCTATCCCTTCTTACAACCATCATTATAACACAAAATACCCTATTAACTCAACCAACTTACCCCATAAAAAATCAATTTACACTTTACATTTTTAACATTTAATAGTAATATATAAATACATGAGATGCAGGTGTAGTACAATGGTTAGTATACAACCTTGCCAAGGTCGAGATGGGAGTTCGATTCTCCTCACTTGCTCCATTTGAAAAATAATCCCTATTAAGGGATTTTTTTATTGCCTTCCTATACTTGTTTTGACACCATTAGACAATACTATAATTCTATAAATAATATATATAAATATATTAATGGTATAATAATTATATAGTAGGTGATTATATGAAAAAAACATTATTCGGTATCTTTACTTTCCTATTATGTATTTCATATGTTTTAGCTGATGATTATACATATGCTGGAGAAGTAGATATAAATAATAAAATAAATTATTCGATTATTGATTATACCCAAGGTAATAGCAAACGTCTACATGTAAGATTTACTGGTATGAGCAATATTGTTTCTGGCGTAAACTTCTCATCTATTGTAGTTAATATGGGAGGTTACTATACCTGCGAAGGTGAAAATACTGGTGGCATAGAATTGCCTACATTATATGATGATAGAACACATTTAGAAAAAGATATAACTCTTACTAAAATTGATAATGATACATGGGATGCCTGGGTTCCATCACTTTGGTTATTTACAACCGGATATGATACTTTTAAATTTGGTTTCCTTACAAGTAATACTTGTTATAAATCATCAAGCACTCTAAGTGTTGATAGAACTACTTACACTAACACTAAATTGCCTCCTGTAGATCAAAGATATTCTTTAGAGGTTGGTTTATCTTCTGATGGTATGCAACACTTTTATATAGGTGAAGAACATCCAGTTGATAAAGGTTTAAAAATTAATGCAAATTATCCTTTTACTAACAGTGAGTTAGAAGTAAAATATGGTCTTATTCAAGATGCTGTGTTATTAGAAGATTTAAAAAATAATGTAGATGGTGTATATGATAGAGTTATAGAGTACGCCAAAAACGATAATGACGGTCTTACTTTTAATCAAATAAATATTGGTGGTAATGACATTCTTGTATACAATTATACGGATGTTCCTATAGTAAAAAATGGAATTTATTACTTCTATGTTAAGTACAAAAACAAAGGCAAAAATTCTTATAATTACACTGGTACTGATGGTATTGTATTAGGTCAAGGAAGCGAAAAAGATATTCCTACAATACTTACTACTGTAGATTTTAATAAATTACCAGACACTGCAAATGCAGATGATCCAACAAATACAAATAATCCAGGAGATTCAGGAGATATTGAAACCAACAACCCTACTCCTACTAATAATGCTAATAACGATAACCAAACAGAAAAAACTGATAAAGAAAAAACTTCAGGAACAACTGAGAATCCAAATACTGGTTTATCTATTAGTATTATCATAATATGCATATTATTAATTGCAGGTATTGGTATTTATAAATACAATAAGAAAAAGATATATAAATTATAAAAGGAAGCATTAGCTTCCCTTTTTTATTTTCTCTATAAACTCTACTGGATCTGTTTCTGAATTCAAACCATACATCCTACCATCATTTAATTCAATAGTTATCTCAAATACAGTATTAAGATTTACTTTATTATAATTATTAGATAAAGAATCAAATAAAGAATTAAATCCACCTGCTCCCGCCATTTGTAATATTGGATTACCTCCAAATACTACAGCAGATAATAACATACTCTTAGTTTCATTATTCTCTGCTTTCTTACTTACATTCTGCATCTTTACTCTAGGATTACATGTAATATCTTTTATATCATTCTTATTAATCTTAACTACTTGATTATTACCATCTACTGCATATATTAAATCTAAAGTATTCTCTACTACATTATTAACTAATAACATATCAGTATTATATGCTAAACCTTTAATACCCATCATATAATTAGTAAATACAAAACAATCCTTATCTAATTCCATAACATTATCTCCTTTTACAAAAAATTATATCAATCTTCCAAATAACTTGTAAACATAATTATGATATACTTAATATATGATTGGAGGCCAATAAAATGAATCCAGAATTTGATAATAAAGACAACTTCCCTACCATAACTCCTTTTATGGCAAATAAAATGTCTGCTCCAAACAGACCTAAACCTGTAATTAGAAATCTAAAACTAATAGAACCTTCTGATGAACTACTAGCATTATTAGTTATCAAAGATGAAAAAGATAAAAGATATCAAGCAAACAAATCACTTGTAGATACTAATTATCAAGTTATTAGTGGTGAAGTTGAAGTTAATGGTGTTACATTCCATTTGTGTTTAGTTATATCTAAAGATGAACAAATATTTACTGATCAAGTAATAGCTAACTCTAACATGACACCAGAACAAATTGAACAATATAAAAAAGGTAAACCATTACACGATTTAGAAGAACACATTATTAATAGTTTCAATTTATTATCAAATGTAAATCCAGAAATACTAAGAATAATCAAAAACGATTCAAGTCCAATCATATCTTTTAAATCAAGTAAAAAATTCGATTATTATGCAGTTGCCAAAGAAGGCATTGGCGGATACGTTAATGACAGAAAAGGTGAATTTCAAAGTTTAAATGTTAACTTCAACAACGGTGATAAATATTCAATCGTTCATGAGTTTGGTCACCTATTTGATGCAGCTTTAGGAATAACTGGCATGATTAGAAAAAAAGAATTAAAAGAAAAATGGGATGCTCTCACAAAAAAATATGCAAACAGTTTAAAGATAACTACATTTTGTGGAAACGCACTTTCTGGTTACTCAGCAGATTCTTATAGAAGCATGGCAGAAGAATTCTTTGCTGACTTATTTAATGCCTATTTCCTAGGAGACAAAACCAAAAAAGGTCCTTATTTAATTGAAGCCTTAGATAAGGAAGCTTTTGAAACACTTGAAGAAATAATAAGTACTGTCCTAGCTAAATGGTTTAACGACAATTTATTTATCGAATACAGTGAAATTAGATCAGAACTAGATTCACTAATCCCCGAATATGAAAATGATAAAGAATTATTCGAATTAATGAATGAATTCATAAGCTTAATAAATTCAAAAATGTTAAAATCTGCCTCAGAGAAAACTAATACCATTCACTTTAATGGTTTAATGTATTACACTATCAAACCTATGATGGAAGAACTTATTAATCTACACAAAGAATATACTTCTAATCCTACAGAAGAAAATAGAATGAAAATAAAAAATCATCTTGAAACTTCACTAAAGACAACTAATAATATTAATAAAACTAACGTAAAAAAAGATTTTCTTGATTATAGTGATATAATTTCTTATCTAGAATCTATTCGAGATGAACTAGTAATAAATGGTAATGAAGTATTAGTAGAAGATATTAATGATTTCATTGAAACAATAAAAAACTATACACCAGAAGAAAGAAGCTACATAAATAAAGATGATATTCTTTACTTAGCCAGTTTATGGAAAAAGTGCATAGAAGATAGAAAAAATCCAGATACAACAGAAGACTTAATAAGTGCTAAGCAAATAAGAGAAAGCATAAAAAGATTCTATGCAAGAGTAAAAGAAATGATTGCTTTAGAACAAGAATCAACTAAACTTATGTCTGTTGAAGAAGATCCAGAAGTTTCTAAACAAAACATTGAAGTCGCTCAAAAGAAAATAGCAGATTTATATAAACTATTAGAAGCACAAAAAAATACATTACCAGCAGATGAAAGAAAAGTATTTGAAGCAGAAATAGAAGAACTAAAAACTAAAACAGATGAACTATCTCAAGACGGTTTAACTAATACTGAACTAAAAATATGCTTACTATCTATGGGTAGTTTAATTAACAAGCTTAATAATTATTATGGATCTGAACAAACAATTAAAAGATGCAAATTGAAAATAGAAAAGATATACTATCGAGTTAAACGAGAAATTGAAGAAGGTAAAGAAAGTGAATTCTTCTGTGGTTCAATACTTAGTACCCTAGAAGAAATAAAAGAATTCTTAGATACAAAAGATTTATTCGAAGATACAGACAATACAAAAGTTAATACAAATCTTAGACAATTAGAAGGCACATTAAAATATTTCTTAAGATATAGCGTAAATGATATGAAATCTCATTTATTCCAATTAACAAATACAGTTAAAAATATCACTGAAAATATAGGAAAAGAATATATAAGTTTTAAACAATAAAAAAGAACCATTACGGTTCTTTTTATTATTTTAAGAAACTTCCAGAAATATCATTCAAATTATTCCATTGACGTTCTGAATAATCTACAGATTCATTAACTCTTTCTATAGATTTTGGAACTGCTATTCTATTCTTTAAATCTTCAATAACTGGCTTAATAGGAAGTCCTAAGTTAAACTTATAAATTATACCTTTTACAAGTTGATCATACTCAGGCATTTCTCTAATAATACTCATGTGGAATTTAAGTGGGAATACCTCTTCATATTCTACATGATCTGGACTTCTTAACAAGTAGTTCCAGTCATCTGATATATCTACTGGTGTATTTCCATAGTTTTTAACAAGATAATATTCTAATACTCTTGCTAACATGTATTTAAAGATATCTTCATTTTCTGAAGGTATTTCTAAAGAAGGACCTTCTTGAATCATTTCACCATATCTCTTTAAATCAATATCTATACATTTACCTGTATCATTATCTCTCTTAACATTAACATAAGCAGATACAGCTAAATCCATATTAATTCTCATTTGCTTACATCTATCTGATAAAGCAAGGTTTCTAAACATATCATGTACTTTAGTAAATGCTTCAAACCATCTATCACATTTGTTTAATAATTCTTCTTTACCTGGTTTAACAATACTAACTGCTTCTGGATTTGGCATTACATCAGTTCTTCCTTCTCTATTAGTAACACTAACAGCAGTTGTTTGTTTCTTTCCAGTTGCTACTACACTAACACTTTCATTTTCTTCTAAAATGACATATTTTTGCTTGCCACTATCTTGAATTCTCATAAATAAACCTCCCTGAATAGGTACTGTTTATTATAATGCTTTTTCTAAATAAAACAAGATTATTTCTTTAAACCAAGTCTTAGAATATCTTCTTCTTGAACTCCCTTATTTAATATATCTTCTACATTAGGTAACTCTTCAGGAAATACTCTTGGTATAAAAGTAGTATTCTTTAACTCTTCAATAGTACTACCTAATAACAAACAACCATGTCCTAAATAATTAATCTTATATGATGGTAAATCATAATTACCTCCATAATCTCTTTCTATTACTTTAACTACTTCATCTATCTCATCTAATGAACCACATGGTACAGGCATTTCCGTATACTTACCATCTTTAGCATAACAATGAGAATGAATCATATAATTAATTCTTGGAAACAACTTATATAAATGTGCTTGTGAAATAGTATCTTTAGATGGTTTAGTATCACCATAATAATGTAATACTTCATCTAACCTACAACCAACAAAACTATCTCTATCAATAGTACTCTTATCAACATCTCTTTTAGATACATAGATTAAATCTCCTTCTCCTCTAAAAGATGCATTACCCATAAATCTAGTAACACCTTCTGTATGATCTACTGTTTGATGAAATACTTCTGCAGCACTCCTAACATAACTAAAGAACTCTTCATTATTAGGTATTTCTACATTCCCATCTACTCTATATGTATGTTTTCTTCTAGCTTTAGATATACATACTAATCTTTTATATAGATGTTCTACTAAACTAGCTATACTAGTTCCTTCATACCATTTAGTACCTAATGGATCAAATAATAACATTTTAAATATATTGCCTTCCCTACTAAACTGAATAGTTAAATTATGTCTTTCCATTAAACTTCTATTTAATACATCTACAAAAGAATACTTACCATCATTTCTTTTAGAACCTACAAATATCGTATATGGATTAATAGATTTAACACTTCTTACTTTAGGCAAACTATTATCTACATTAGCAAACCATAATACTACATCATAATCTTTTACACTATTTAATACATCAGTTAACTTATTATAATTGCCACCATTATAATATGTAACCTTATCACTATACATTGATAACTCTACATAAAACTTCTTGATGAAACCGGATTCTCTTCCACCATCTAAACCCCAATCTCCTCCGATTAATAGTATTTTATTCATAATATCTCCCTCTTTCACCTTCAATTCTAATAATAATTTGTTGATAAGTTAAATATATATGTATTATAATACCGATAAGGAGGGCTTATAATGAATATAAACTTAGATTTCTATAAAGTATTCTATGTAGTAGCTAAAAACAAACACATGACAAAAGCTAGTGAAGAACTACATATCTCCCAACCTGCAATTTCACAAACAATTAAAAAACTAGAAGAACAATTAGGTGGTACTCTATTCCTTCGTAGTAATAAAGGAATGGAATTAACTGAAGAAGGTAAAATGTTCTATGAATATGTTAAGGGAGCATTAGAATTAATTAATAATGCTGAAAATGAATTTACTTCATTTAAAGATCTATCTAAAGGAGAAATTAATATTGGTTGTTCTACAACCCTTACTAAATTAATTCTTTTAGATGCTATTAAAGATTTTCATAAAGACTACCCTAACATTAATATAAATATAACTAATGATTTAACATCTAAATTAATCAATGATTTAAAACTAGGTAAACTAGATTTTGTAATCTTCAATGAAAGTAATCTAAAAGAAACTAATGTTAATCTAGAAAGAATAAGTGAACTAAAACAAGGTTTCATCTATAATCCAGATTACTTTAAAGATAACATTACTTCTTTTGCAGAATTAAATAACTATCCATTAATTCTACAAAAAGAAGAATCTAATAGTAGAAAACTATTAGATTCTATCTCTTTAAAGAACAATATAAAACTAGTTCCTCGTATGGAAGTAGTTAGCCAAGAATTAGTAACTGAATTCACTAACATAGGTTTAGGTGTTGGTTTCTCTATCATTGATTTAGCCAATCGAAACTATCATAATTTAAAAGAATTAAATATAAATAAATTAATACCAAATATAAATGTTTACTTAGCAACAAATAAATCTGTATCACCAACATTTGCTAGTAAGACTTTTATTAATTATCTAAAAGGGATGAAATAATGAAAAAAGACATAATTGAATCAAATGATTCTTCAGACTTTATCATACTAACAGATTATATACCTGAAGCAATCTTAGAAATGCGTTACTTCACTACATATAACTTTGTAGGAGACAGAATAGATGGTTATGAAGAACCAATTGCTCTTCTTACTAAAGAAGCAGCTATTGCTTTAAAAGAAGTAAATGATGAATTATTAAAAAAAGGATATAGATTAAAAATATATGATGCATATCGTCCTAAAAAATCTGTTGCTCATTTTATTAAATGGGCAGAAGATCTTAAAGATCAAAGAATGAAAGAATACTTCTACCCTACATTTGATAAAGCACATATCTTCGAAGAATGTTACTTAGCAAAGAACTCTTCTCATACAAGAGGTAGTACAGTAGATCTAACTCTATTTGATATGAAAAAAGGTAAAGATGTAGATATGGGTGGTACCTTTGATTTCTTTGGTGACATATCTCATCCAGATTATAAAGATATAACAAAAACCCAATTAAAGAATCGTAACCTATTAAAAGATACAATGATAGCTCATGGCTTTAAACAAAGTGTAAGAGAATGGTGGCATTTCACTTTAATGAATGAACCATTTCCTAATACCTATTTCACGTTTCCAATTAATAAAAAGATGAAATAATTTCATCTTTTTTACTTGTTTGACATTAACCAATTATTCTAATACAATACTAATATAGAATAAGATACTAGGAAAGGAGATTCTAGTATGAAAAGGAAAATATTAACTTTACTAATGATACTATTATTCCCAGTTCAAGTATTAGCTGAACCACTACTCTACGACGTATTAAAAGAACAAGCCGAAACTGGAACACTAGCCAAAGAATATACTGGTGAACATCAAGATTTACTAGATGGTTCAGGTAATCAAAAAATCTATCACTGGTATGCTAATAACGAAACAGAAGTAAATGAAATAGATAATAAAAGAAATGTTTTATTTGGGGGGTTCTGTTGGGAAATCCTTAGAACAACTGATGCTGGTGGTGTTAGATTAATATATAATGGTGTAGCCGATAATGGTGACTGCTCTAACAATAGACCTGCCAATGTTTATAAAAATTATGATAGTAGCACTACAATTGGTCCAACTTCAGAATACTACTATGCTGATGGTTATAGATTTGATCATTCAACCGGTTATTTCTACTTGGATGATACAGCAACAGTTTACAAACTTGGTGAAAGCACTCCAGAAGATGTAATTGGTAAATATACTCTCTTTGCATCATGGACCGGAAGTTCTTCATGGAGCATAAAAAAAGTAACCGATTATGATCCATCTACTAACACAGTGTATTACGAAGAATACAAAAGTAATTCAATTTTCAGTATAGGTCAAACAGGTTTCTCATATAGCGAAGATGTCTACTCTATTGGTACAATTGGTTACATGCGTAATAAATTATTTAAAGGAATTTACATAAGCCCTGATTTTGGTTCTATTAATCAACCAAGTACGCCTCTAGAAGAAAATAAATATGAAATCTTATCTGTTGATAGAGAATCAACTGTTACATTTGATGACTCTTCAAAGAAATGGACCATTAATGTTAATACAGACAATTACTATGGACGTTCAGATATCAAGTTTAGAGTAACAGAAGCAAATAGTTATGTTTTAAAATTCAATACATCAACTAGATATGATGATACTTATATTTATAAAAACGATCAAAAAATAGGTTATTTTCAAAAATCATTTAGTGGTTTATTAGAACTCGATAATCTAAC
>JAEEGL012057880.1_pt1 | contig 13992 bp, 7 predicted proteins | sample 9134231 | NCBI WGS metagenome assembly JAEEGL01 (sample SAMN16246548, study PRJNA631951) | gut metagenome | biome: gut microbiome; feature: rumen; material: fiber-attached | host: Bos | place: Iran: Karaj | collected 2018-10
AGCATCTTCGCGTACTGCGGCAGGCGGTACGGCTTCTCGCCCTCGGTGTAGCGCACGACCGGCGCCGCGGACTCTGCGCCCGCGCGCACCTCCACGTTCTTCTCGCGCACAACTATCTCGAACGGGAACCACTCCTCGTCGCGCGCCATCGAGCGGTACAGGTTGCGCACGTGCGAAAGAGAGCCTGTCTTGCGCGAGCCGTCGATGGGCCCGTTGTGGAAGAGCACCTCGTAGCCCTTTCCCGATGCATCCGTGTGGAACCATAGCGACGCCTCTGCGCCTTTGGCAAGCCACGCCTCGCCGAGGAGAATGAAGTTGCGAACGTCCTGTCCGCACGCGACCTTCTTCCCGGCGCTCACCTCGATCGTGCTCGGAAACGGCTTCGCGTAGAGCGCCATCGAAAGCGCCGCACCCATCATCGCCAAGATTGTCTTCCTGCTCATTCTGTCTATTCCTTTCACGCGGCACAGCCACCTTGACTCGCCAGCGCGACATATTATCCCATATCGGCGGTATTCGTGCAAGCACGTCCCACATGGAAGTTCGTGACGGGGTATCGTGCACCATCCCCCCAAAATGGTAGGGTCACCTCGCCGAGGCGACCGCAATGAAGTGCCACTGGACCGTCCCCACAGGGTTTACGGCCGGATGGTCCGTTAGCCCGCTGACCTGTTGAACGCTCGCCCAGATGGCGCTCTGCACGAAATGAGAAGCGCCAGCAGCACGAGCAATCAACCGACCACCCGACCACCCAACCACCCAACCACTGAGAACATTGCGCGTAATAATCTCACCAGCACTTCGTGGACATAGCGCCTCTGGGAGAACGGGCATCTTGCCCGTTCACGAATCTAAAAGGAGTTTCCGCATACCTTCAGAAAGAATCAAAGAATCGGACGCTCTCACTTCGTTCGTTTTTTGGTGAACCCTTGGACAGGGCGAATAGTCTGACCATAGTATCGTAAGCTGCTTCTTTCCGTGCTGTGTTCGCCAGAAGAGAAACGGAGCAGCCCCGATCCGCTGAAGAGCGGAACGGACGACCAGTAGTAGCCGTCCGAACCGGATTTTCTGAGCGAAGCCCCGTAACCACAGCCTGCGCAGGGGAGAAAAATACTGGCAGAAGAGTAATCACCTCTACCACGAATGACATACCCGTACACACCGTTCATCGTCGTCCAAGTCCAGTCGCATTTGTTATTCATATCGTCATACTCCTGTTCCGTCGGCATACGCCATCCAACGCCCCACTGTATCTGCGCCGCGTCATGCTCTGGCGAAAGGACATTGTCAGTTATGATCCAGCCTTCGTTCTGCAATGTAGAAATGTCTTTGCGATAAGTTGGCGTAATATTCGAATAGAACGAAAAGTTACCCGAAGAACCGTCACTTGCCACCCATACATCACCCTCGCGTTTGTAACCAACGGTGTCGCCCCACCAGAAGTAGTAACCATATTCCCACGGCTCCTCCGCACCGATATTCGTCTCTGCCCAGTATGGACCATCCTCCCATAGTTGGACTTTGTTGTGTGTATCGGTAGTCTCCCAGAACGGGTAAAGCGTAATAGAAGCGTTAGCCGTATAGGACGCGCCAAGGTCGTATGCTTTCGTACCTCCATCGATTGTCGCCCACCCCTTCTGCACATAGCCACTGCGCACAAACGTTGCACCTTTCAACATCAAGACGACGTCATGTGTTTTAGTCACCGTCTGCTGTGTTCCACCTCCGTTCGTACCAGACATATATGCTACGGTGTAAATTCTAATCCAATGTGCATAGTACGTCACATCGTCCGTCACGGTCGTTTCCGCCGTCACCTGCGTCCCGCCACTTGCATCCGTCCACCAACCATCGAACACATAGCCTTCTCGTGTGGGTGATGGAAGTGTTCCCACCGCCGTGCCATTCTCAACCGCTCTAGCAGCACTCTCTGCCTCTAATATCCCACCATTCACATCAAACGTAACCGTAGAACTGGTCAGCACAGGCTCGCCGCCAGGCTCATTACCAGCCTCTTCTTCACCGACCAGCTGCATGCAAACGCGAATGAAGAAAGAGCCGCTGGCCGACGACTTGGGCGTGGCGACAACGGAAAGCTTTCCGTCAGCGGTCACGCCAAGAGATGCCGTGACGCCATCCGAGGAGAACGTACCCGCAAGCGACGCCGATCCCTCGACTATGAATATCTTCAATAGATTCTCGGCTTTTGCATTGGCGCCGATCTTGACGCCCTCCACGACCACTTCAAGCGCATAAGAGCCTCCGCCCACCGACTTGAACGAATCTATGAACACATCGCCCTTGATGAACTCGCGCTCAATCAAACCCTCCGCGTCAAGCGCATACGAAAGCCATGCACGCGGCGATTCCTTCACTGTCTTGTGGTCAAGACCTTTCGCATCAACCCAATCCCGATAGGCGTTGTATTCTGCGGCGGTCTTGATGTATTCCATAAGGCGCCCGTCTGTCGACCCAGACAGCGCTCCGGCCACATCCTCATCGCCCTCTATCTCGGGGATGGGGTCAACGGCAACGGCCTCGCCGGACCAGGAGACGCCGTCCACCCACATGCATCCTGCATAGTCACCGTCTTCCGCCGGATAACCGTCCGAGACGTAGGTCCACACTATCTCATGTTCGCCTTCCTCATCGAAGGTCGTCGAATAGTTCATCCAGCCAGTAACGCCGTCCTTGCGATCCACCATTGCACCGTCAATCGTGATCTTGCCATAGTCGTACGTAAAACGTCCGCGTGGATCCGGCTCGCAATCGACACGCCACCAGAAGGAGAGCGTACCCTTTCCGCTCACCTTTGTCTTGAGCCAGGTCGTATGCTCCACATAGTCATCGTCGGTGATCGTCCCGCTCACAGCACATGAGCCACCCACCTTCGCGGCCGCATCCTCTATGGGAGTCCATTCCACCTCGTCGCCTGTTGTCACCGCTCCCAGCTTCTCCTCGTCAAGGACGCCCTTCAATGTCAACGGCTCAGGCATGATGTGTGTAATCGTCACGTCAACATAGTCGCTCTGAATATCGCCCTTCACCGCGAAGGCTGTTATCGTAGCAGTGTCGGATATCGTGAACGGACCGCTGTAGAGATAGCGATCGGTCGCCGTGGGAGTGCGTCCATTGGACGAATAGTAGATAACCGCCCCAGGAGTCGCGCATGTGATCGTAACCGTGCAAGTCTCGGTGCTGAAAGTCGCACCGTCGGCAGGAGTGATCACCGGCGGCTCAACTGCATCACTCTCCCATACTGCGTAAAGTGTCACAACGCCTCCTGACTGCGCGATGAGATTTGTCACGGCCTGTCCCGCCACATAGACAACCTCGTCCACTTCATTTGTCGCCCAACCTGTAAATGAACACCCTTCCCGCGTGAAGCCGTTCGCCGACACGATTACCTCGCTGTCGTACGTTGCCGGTGTTGCGTCCATCGTTCCGCTGCCTCCGTTGGCGTTGTAGGCGATGATGTAGCTGTTCGCCTTGTAGGTCGCGGTCAGCATCACCGCTCGTCCAGGCATCTTGAACGTGGTCGATGCGGAGGTCTTGCTCGCAACGAGTGCGACATCGGCCGCAGTACCCGTCCACTCCTTGAACGAGTAACCCGTCGGCGCGGTATTGGCAACTATCGGCACCGTATCACCCTCGTAGTAGATCGTGCCGCCCGTGCCGTTCACCACCTGGACGGTGAAGTTCGTGTCATCCGACGCGGAGTATTCGTACGCGCCGATGTCGACCGTCTCGCCGACGATGCGTGGATTCCCCGCGAAGTCCACCGTGTTCGTCACATACGCGTTGTTGCCCGCGTTAATGCAAGGCGAATTGTACCGCAGACGGAAATCCCCCGCCTCTGCGCGGATGAAATGCGGGTCGTTGGTGTAGCAGTTGAAAGACGGAATACTGACATCAATTTCTGGATCAACGGCGCTTGAGTTTCCATAGACAATACAGTTGTAGTTCGTGCCTATAGATAAACCATTCTCAAGATCGGCATATGCCCCACCACCACTAATGCCACATGAATTTCCATAAATTGTACAGTTTCGGGCTATGGCATTAACAATGCCACCACCTTTTCCATTAGCACGATTGCCGTAGACAAGGCAGTTTTCCAATTGACCCCTATGAGCGCCACCACTACTTGAACTACTTACGTTGTTTGCAAGAATGCAGTTGTACAAATTGCAATAGTAGGCACCGCCACCGTTCTGAGTCGATTCATTGGCAATGATTTCGGATTCGTAAAAAGTTACGTTGTACGCGCCACCACCACTCTGGTATGCGATGTTATTTGTGACAACACAGCTGTACATATTGCCACCGTAAGCGCCACCACCATGTGTCAACGCCACGTTATCGCGAATGACGCAATTAGTCAACGTTGCATCACAAACTCCCCCACCCAGTCGATCTGCACGGTTTGAAATCACCATGCAGTCAATCAGCACACCACCATAGGCACCCGCGCCATGATTCACACAACTGTTGTTGGCCAGAAGACAATTCATCAGCCGTGCACTGTGAGCGCCACCGCCTTTGTTCTGCGTGTCATTATCGGAGATTATACAATCATACATTGTCGAATAGATAACACCACCGCCCAACCCACTGCCATGGTTAGACCTGACGACGCAGTTATAGAGCGTTCCGCCTGCGACTCCGGCACCATTATTGCCGCTTGTACGTCCAAAGGTGCTACCATTCTGGATGGTGAACCCGCGAATCACAGTGTTGGTCAAGTTAGCAAGCCCACCTGCATGCACACAGCGGTTCGTCTCCGCCGGATATCCACCATCGATAATGGTGCTCGCCGCGCCATTCGCCGACTGGATAGTGATCGCCTTGTTGTTCGAATTGATTGGTGCATACGTACCGTCCGCAACGAGGACCGTCATCCCCGCCACTGATTTGTCGATCGCGTGCTGGATCGTCTTGAACGCCTGCGCCGTGCTGTCGCCTTGGTTCGCGTCGTCGCCCATCGCATCGACATACCACTTGTCCGTCCACTTGGCGTAGAGGTTCACCGTCGCATTCGCCTGGTTGGTCAGGTTCAACACCGATTGCCCGTCCGTGTAGGCGACCGTCGTACCGTTCGCCGAGGTCATCCACCCGACGAAGGCATGTCCCGTGCGGGTGAACCCGTTCGCTGTGAGCGTCGCGTTCTGCCCGTATGTGCAGGAGAGCTGGGCCGTCGTTCCGCTGCCACCGTTGGCGTTGAACGTCACAGTGTAGCTATTGGCGGTCCAGTGAGCATAGTACGTCACAGCCCCCGTCACCATAGTGGATGACGATATCTGGGTGCCACCGCTCGCCGAAGTGAACCAGCCATTGAAGGTGTAGCCCGTGCGCGCGGGAGTGGGCAGAGTGCCAAGCGACGAGTCGTATGTCTTCGTCACCGTGGTGTCGCCACTTCCGCCGTTCGCGTTGAACGTCACGGTGTAGCTATTGGCGGTCCAGTGGGCGTAGTACGTCACAGCTCCCGTCACCGTGGTGGATGACGATATTTGGGCACCACCGCTCGCCGAAGTGAACCAGCCGTCGAAGGCATAGCCCGTGCGCGTGGGCGTAGGCAGAGTGCCAAGCGTCGAGCCGTATGTCTTCGTCACCGTGGTGTCGCCACTTCCGCCGTTCGCATTGAATGTTATTATGTAGCTTTTCGCCGTCCAGTTCGCGCGCACCGTCTGAGCACCTGTCATACTGGCCGTAATCTGTGTAGGTGTCCAACCGGCAAAGGTGTATCCTGTGATCTCGCCAGGCGCGGTGAACACCAACGCCTTCCCCTCTTCATATGTCGAAGGATTAGGATTCGTGGCGCCCTTCAAGTTCTCGTAGGTGATCGGCGAGAATACAATGGGCTTCTTCTTTTTGCCCGTCATTGGGTCGGACATCACCTCGTCCGACGGACCTTCAGCCTCAATCCAGTACCAGTATTCAACGTCCACGTCGCCCGTCGCATCAAGATACGTGCAGTTCCCGCTATTCTGCAGCTCCACCAACACAGTAGCCGATGACGGCACGCTTGTGCTTCCCCGGTATATACGGTACGTCCCCGCCCATGCAAGATTGTTCCACGCAAGCGACACGCCGTCTTCGGAGGAAACCACCGACGTGAACGCTATCGGCAACGGCTCGAACACTGCATTGTAGCTCTTCGCCGTCTCCACCGTGAAAGTCAGCGGGTTCTGCATAGAAGTGGCCGATCCCGTCCAATGCGAGAACTTGTATCCGCTGTCCGGCGTAGCCGTCAACGTCACCTGCGTGCCGAGGTCGTACGTGCCGCCTCCTGACACATGGCCGCCATGTTCCGCCGTAGCGGCAATGGTGACCATCTGCCTTGCGCGCTGTTCAAGAGTGTACACCTCGCCAGAGACGATGATTTTGCCGGTTCGCGTCTTGCCGGTCGTGTTCTCCGTGTAGATGAAACGCACCGTACCGCTGCCCGTGCCTGAATCGTATCCGCTTACCAGCGTGATCCACGGCTCCGTCACGATTGCGTTCCATACATCGCCGATCGACGCCGACACGCCGAACTCGCCAGCGCCGTTGTTGCCGGCCACCTGCGCCCCATTCGGCTGAATGGAGAGATCGTACGCGCGCTGGGTGATGTACACCTTCTTGTCGCCAACGGTGATCCAGCCAGTGCGCGCCGTGCCATTGCCCACGTAAGGAGAAACGATGTACAGAATTTCACCATCGCCCGTCCCCGAATCGCCCTGGAAGATGGTGATCCATGTGGCATCAGATGCAACAGCCGTCCACGAAACGTTGCCGTCGGGGTGAATGGAGATCGATTCATAGCCTCCGTCCGTGCCGAAGAGCTTGGTGTCGTATTCAAGCTCGACACCCCTCGCCTTCTGCGAGACGCTGAACGTCTTGCCCGCTATCTTCACCGTGCCGCTTCGTGGATAGACAGTGTTGTTCGCCGCCGCCTGCAGCGTTACAGTGCCTGGACCCGTACGGGAAGTGGAACCATTCACAGTGATCCAGTCCAGCGATTCCACAATCGTCCATTGCACAATGTCCGCACAGGAAACCGTTACGGTATAGGGCTCGCCTGACGCTTCAAATTGGTAGCCGTTCGACGAAAGCGCCGCGGTTGCAGCCGGCTGCGTCACCTTGTGCGTCTTCGCCGCCATGCCGGACGCCGCCTCCGGCGTGACTGTGATGGTGCCCGTTCTCTGAGAAAGAGTCGGATTGGGCGAAACCACATAGACGACGTTTCCATTGCCAGTGCCAGTCGCCGTCGCCGTATAGATCGTGAGCCAGTTAGCGCCGCTGGTGGCGGTCCAGGGCAGATCTGGTGTCGCAGTGACGGCGATCAGACCGTTTGCACCCTCAACACTTGCAGTGGAGGCCGTTGGGCTGACGCTGAACGACAGCGCCGCCGTTGGGCGTCCCTGCTGCGTCACGGTGAAAGTCTCCGTTCCGATCTTCACCGTACCTGTACGCGCCTTGTAACTTGGATTCTCCGCTATGGCGATTGTGACAAGATCGCCACCCTGGCCATTGCCTGCATCAACCACGGAAATCCAGCTCGCCTGAGGCGTCACGCTCCACTGCGTGATGGCAAGCGCATTCACCGTGATCGGAATCACATGAGTTTCGTAATTATTTGTGACGCAGTACGAATCAAGCTTGATCCGCCGTCCATATTGAAAGACCGTAAAAGTGTTACCAGCAACCGTCAAGGTGCCTTGGCGCGTAGCGACTTCGTTGTAAGGTGCTACCCGATAAATCACACTTCCAGAACCAGACCCGCTAGTGGGGGAGACGTTAATCCAATTCACGTTCGGACGCGCCTGCCACACCATGTTGTTCTGTGCCGTCACGTTGATGGTGGCGCTACCACCTGTCCACTCACAATTTCTACTTGTCGGCGAGATAGTACCGCCTACACCATCCTGCGTGACAGTGTGGGTCCATCCGCTTACACAGACATATCCCGTGCGCTGTTCCACGTTCGTGTTCGCGCTCACCGTGTAAGCTACTGGATAGCCCACATTCCCACTAGCTGCGTTCAGTGTGAGCCAAGTATCGCTCACAGCCGCCGTCCAGGTGCCGCTGCCGGAAGTCACTATGGCTCCGGCGCCGCCATCCACAGAAAAATTACGCGTCGTCGGTGTAATCGATATATTGTTGTCCTTGGCCATCGGCGGATTCGGCGAAGCCAAAGTGTAGAAGTCGAGCGCCGTCACATTCAGCGTTTTCGTCAGCACGTTTGTACCAAACGTACACGTGAGCGCGTGGTTACCCTTCGTCAGTGGTTGCCAACGCCATCCAGTCTCCGTCTTGTTTGTAGTCGAAATCAGACAAGTACCATCCACTGACACCGAGACATCATCACCGTTGGGCACATCTGGATGCACATAGATGGTCAGCGCCTTGTTCACCGTTGCCGGTGCAGGAGCAATCACCCGCGTAACAGTGCTCGTGCCGGCACAGATCAGATCTCCACGAGCCGCGACCGCCGCGAAGGCGACACCGAGACCGATCATTATCAACTTATGCATTCGCATGCTCTTTCTCCTTTAAAAGCTTCTATTGCAACAATTTACGCCCCGTCCTGCCGTGTACACCATCAAGACGAGTTATCTCAATGCCGAAACTTTCAACTCTTCGAATAAATTCATCAACATTGCCAATGCCCCATTGGGATGATACGGCAACCTTGCTTCCATCATTAAGTGTAATTACATCCTCAGTATCAAGAAAATGGCGCTTATATCCTGTCTCCTCGGCAAGATTCTTCGCTTCATTAAACGGGCTAACGCAACCCCATCTACCCTTTGTTCCCCGTAAAGTAGCAGGAAATAGTTTTTCTGAACTTAAATCATCATAACTTACATTTCTGTTCTTTAGGACATACTCTTGAATCGCTGCAAGCACCATTCTTCCCTTACCGAATGGCCCTCGCCCATTAACAAGATACTTCTGATAGTCTTTCTTATTGAAGTTAGCGATCGCCTCCGTCATTAGATACTCATTGTCCTCAGTCTTATAACGTTTTATGGTTAATCCATTGATAATCGGCTTCGTACTCTTTTGCAGCAATTCAAACACATCTTCTGAGAATGAACGCCCGACCAATACCCCGAACAAATTTCTTTCGCTTACAAGCTCGTCAAAATCCCAACCTTGTTGTTTCAAGTCTTGCAAAGCTTTCCACCCTTTAATTGTTGACACATCATTCAAGTATCTTTTGACTTGCTCGTAATCATCTCTTTCAACTTCTCCTTTTTTTAATTCGACGATGGCAATCTTGCCAGAGCAGTACTCTACGATCAAATCAACTCTTCCCTGCTTTAATGTGCGTTCTACACCAATCACATCACGAACTTTAAAATCTTCGTTGCCCTCCACAAGTGATAACAATTCTGGATGTGCGAGCAAATAACCCTGCAATTCAAATTCCCGCTGAAACGGGAATTCTCTAAGCGTCGTCCCATTAAGCATAACCTGTTTGAATATGGTCATAATGCTATTCCTGTTGTTATGATCAAAAATGAGAAATCTCAAGCGAAGCCAAACATAGCCCAGCTTCTGGAAATCCTTGCTGTGTTTCTCTGTAATGTGTTGCTGCAATCATCGTCAGTAGTATTGTTTTCTTTGTGGTATTGGAGGCCATTTGCCTGTAGTACAACCGCGCTTTAGGCCATTACTTTTTGCACTGCCGCGCTAGTTGGACAGAGTTCTGACAAGGCGGAAGCCGTAGGTGTTGTTCTCGCCCGACGGGTCCCAGCTAGCCCGGCAGGACGAAGTACAGGAATCTGCAGTGTGATTCCAACTGCCACCACGCACTATTCGCTTCGTCCCCGAAGACGGACCCTTGGGATCTGTCCCTCCCGACAGGTTGTATGTGTACCAGTCTAGACACCACTCACACACGTTGCCGTGTATATCGTAGAGTCCCCATGAATTGGGAGGCCTCGTGCCAACCTCTTGCGTTGAATCTCCATAACAGTTACCCCTGAACCACATATAGTTTCCGCTTGCCGAATTACCGTAGCTGTATGTCGTAGTCGTACCCGCGCGGCAGACGTACTCCCACTGGGCCTCCGTTGGCAGATCGAAGTCCAACCCCGTGCGAGCGCGGAGCTTGCCAATGAACGAAACAGAATCCACAGCGGAGGTAGAAGGCCATTTCGCGCCATTTGAAGTTCCTCGTATAGCGTTGTAGCTCACCTTTTCAACGGGCAACTTGTTGCCGGAGAAGTTAGACGGATTGCTTCCCATGACAAGCGAATACTGTTTCTGCGTCACCTCAAATAGTCCACAGAAGAAAGGCTTCGACAGTGTGGTAGAAACGGATCCGCCCATCATGAAGGAGCCCGCCTCAATGTAGCGCAGAACAAGTTTCGTGGTTTTATACGCATCAACATTGAAACCACCACTCGGCGATGAAGTCAAGTAGATGGTCGGATACGAAGATGCGCTCGACCCAGAGGACAAATCGACTACCAAGTACAATTCATCTGTGTACGCAACCGCAAATGCCACATTTGTAGAACTGATAGTTACTCCCTGTGCACCAATGTCCCAGACTATCTTGTGTTGACCCGCTGCAATTCCCGTATCACCGGAAAGAAATTGCCGAGTATCCAATGTGGTGGCCGAAGCATAGATGCTGCCAGTTGTCTTGTTTATTGCAGAGACGGCAAGGAACGGAGTCATTGTAGCGCTTGCGGCAATATCTCCTACAACATCATAGGAGATGTACACCTTCCCCCATGGGTACTGCTCCATCGCCTTCACGTTCTTCACCTGCGGTGTGGCAGCATAAATCTGCAACCCATATAATGCGAACGTCAGTGCCACAAGGCACTTGTATTGAATTCCTGTTCTGCTCATGTCAAACCTCCTCGTCCTGCCTTAGCGAAAACAGCCCGTTGCCCATTCTGAATACCTTAACGTCCGTGGGAAGATTTGGTGGCATCTCTTCGTATCCAGTGGAACGATCATAGACAACTGTTCTTTTCTCCTCGACCAAGACATATCGTCTAGCCCTTTTATCTTCTGGCTGATGGGATATCCATTCTTTTACTGGACCACATTGAGGCGTCCATGCCTCCTTCTTCAAATCAGACACATGTTTCGGCAGAAACACTTTCACTTTCTCCAGATAACCACTACCGAGTATCCTCGTCAAACTATACAATGCAAGCCAAGCAAGAAACAATGCAATAATTACAAGAGCAGTTACGCTAACAATCTTTAACCAATCACTGCTCTCACACCATCTACTAATCGGGCCAGAAACCGCGACTCCACAATGTACAAGAAACAGTGTGCCCCAAATCAACAAAGAGCAAATACCTATCGCAATAACAATCTTCGAAACCGAATATGCCCCGCCTTTTAAACAAAACACACTATTAGACATAGCGCATCTCTCAATGTCCGGCATATCGTACCATCGATGCGCCATCATGTATTCTGGTACAGAATTTGTAGTTGCCCCCTGTGCTGTACCGCTTTTCTCTTTGCTTCCACCCGCATTGACTTGATCTCCATCTGCATTGCCTTGAGTCCCGCTCGCATTGTCTTGGCTCCCACTCATTTTCGCAAAAGCTGCGATAGCCTGTTCGTAATGTTCATACCATGCCTTTGATCCTTTAGCCATTAATATCCAAAGCAACGACAGCACCACACCAACAAATGTCAATGTTATGAATATGCCATTTATAACTAACGGTGAAAAATTACTTTCACCACATCCATGCTGACCGACGGACAACAAAAAACTCCCATATCCCGCAAAGCAAGCAATCAAGAACGCTGTAAGAAATACAGCTCGTTCCCATTGAAGTTTAATCTCAAAATCTCGGCATGCGCATAGGCGCATATAAATGTCACGAGGCGACACCTCCGAAACATCGCTCACATTCAATTTACGAAGATTCGATTGAGAATCAAACTTTCTCCCGGTCGATCCTAATGCAGCGGCTGCACCCATTTTCTTCTCCTATTTTTCCTCGCCATTCCTTACCAAGACCCAACACCCTTGGCGCGGAAAAGAAGAGTGGCGTGCCTTACATTCTCATGTCTCATGTAGGCATCGCCAAACGCCCGTGTTAAAACATGATCAGAAGACACGCCACGTGGGACTTGCCCACGCAGCGCAACTTCGTATTCCGCTTTAACACTTAGAAATTGGCGATTTCACATGAAGCGTTGTACGTCGTTGCGTACGTTGCCAGGTTCCTTTCGGGATTTCCCGGCGCCTCGGTTCTGGCTGTTGAACGGGCAAGATGCCCGTTCTCCCAGTGTTCCGAGGTTCTGGCCTGAGCTGCGGGAGGCGGCGGTCACGGGGTGACCGCCCTACCCTTGGCTTTGGCCCGGTGGCGGACGCTTGATGCGCCCTTCGCCGCACTGTTGCGTCATGAAGAGCCGCGCCCGCCGATGTCAAAGATCGGCTATTCCGCCCTTCAACGGAACGACAATATTATACTACACTTGCGCTTTGACGCACAAGGGCAAGTTTCGAGTTTCTAGTTTCTGGTTTCTGGTTTCAGGGTTTCGCGTTTCTGGTTTCGAGTTGAACGGTTATGGTAATGCCTGGCAAGTGCAGCGCGGGCGATTCCTAGCCCGGCCTAGCCAGGCATAGGGAGCCTAGGGGTGAGAATGTTGCCAGTTCCAATGTTGCCAATGGCCAACTTGTCCATCGTCTTGTCCTCTGGCTTGTCCACCGTCTTGTCCACCGTAGCCTTGGCGAAGGTGGAAGCTTTAGCGTAGACGAATGGCGTAGACGGATTGGGTATTGGAATTGGATATTGGCAACATTGGCAACATTCCCAAGGGCCCTGCATAGCGGCGGCTTTCCCTAAATGGACTAGATTGTTCACAAGACCCATTGTCATAAGGCACATAATGTGGTAAAATAATCGCGTTCTTTCGTACAACAGGAGTACAATCAATGACAACCAGCATTACTTTTCGCACTGACGCGGAGCTCAAAGCCGAAGTCGAAGACATCCTTGAGGACATCGGCATGAACATGTCGACTGCCTTCAACTGCTTCTTGGCAAAGATACGCGACGTGGGCGGCATTCCCTTCACCCTTGCGCGGAAGAGCAAGCACCAGCGGTTAGTGGACGCATACAACGAGGCGAAGGAAGAAGTGAATTCTCCCAACGCACAGTTCTGTGACGACCCTGCCAAGCTCAAGGAGTTTCTGCTCGCATGAAATACAGAGTTTTCAAGGCGAAGCGGTTTCGCAAGAGTCTGAGAAAGATGCTTCGACATGGAAAGGACATCAACAAGATCAATGATGTCATCCTCAAACTAGCCAACGGCGAGACGCTCGACCCCAAGCATAAGGATCATGCACTTTCCGGCGACCTTGAAGGGCTTCGTGACTGTCACATCGAAAACGACTGGGTTCTTTTCTATTTCTACACGGCGAGCGGGGAACTCGTACTTACGCTTTCCGACACCGGTACACACGCCGATCTGTTTTGATTCGTTAGGTGTCTGTAACGGAGGGGACGCCCGTTGTCCCAATAAGCCGCCGAGGCGGCGGCTTTCCCAGTCAGGCAGTTTCCGGGACTTACGAGACAACCGAGACATCCAGGACGATGATTCTGCCGCCCAGCAGGTGCTCTGCATTGCGGCGGCCTGGGGACAGTCCGCCCTACCAGCGAAGCATGCCCCAATGGCATATTACCGCGCGGCACCGCCGCGTATGGCCCGGCCAACGAGAAACATCGAAGTCGGCACAGCCACAAGAAGCACGAATACGAGCGCGCCCAAAGTGCCTTCCGCGAGCACGCGCCACGGCACCACGCAGTAGTGCGGAAGGCCTGGCCAGATCGAGCCCGTCTTTATCGCGAAAAGCCACCCCGCAAGCGCGCCTGCGGGAAGACCACCCGCAATTCCCCATGCTGCAGTTCGCAGCGCGCCGAACACGAGCTTCTGCGTGAGCTGTCCACGCGTGGCGCCTACTGCGCGCAGCACGGCGAACGCGCGCTTCGAGGCGTCAGCATCCGC